>Ga0105242_10000016_pt1 | contig 124536 bp, 103 predicted proteins | sample KBSM24metaG_FD_81521 | JGI IMG/M metagenome (GOLD analysis project Ga0105242, IMG submission 81521) | Miscanthus rhizosphere microbial communities from Kellogg Biological Station, Michigan, USA - KBS M2-4 metaG | ecosystem: Host-associated > Plants > Roots > Rhizosphere > Soil | place...
AAATACAACAACCGCTACCCCATTCATGGATGTCGATGCATTCATCGATGTAACTGGCATCCACTACACCACGAATGGTAAATGCTTGAATGACGGCGGCGTAGCACAGACAAAAGCAGATGGAAAATATAAGGGTGTTGCGACACTCAGCAATCCGGAAAGAGGCTTGACAGTCACATAACGATCCCGTGTCGTAGCAGCAGCCGGTTAAAGCAAGGCCCGCAGGTGCGGGCCTTGCTTGTTTTTAAGGGTGACCCAGCGCACAGTCTTTCGGTTAAGCGACCTGGAGCGGCGCCCGCTCGAGTCGCTCGGTGAGCTCAGAGACAGCGACGTGAACGCGCCAGTTGACGCGCGCAAAAAAAGGAGCAGGCGATGTTTACGGGGGAAAAGACGCGTCACATGTAGCCAACTTGGTCCACCGACCCCCTCTTACTCGGACTTACCTGGTCATAGGAGCTCTGGCGAGCTATTGATCTCCTCCGTTCCGACATAGGCACGCCAATCTAAAGAAAGCAGGAGAGATGACCAGCAAGTTCAAAGCTCTGGGCCTCGCGCTCATCGCGGTCCTTGCCATCAGCGCGGCGATAGCTCAAGCGTCTCAAGCGGCCGCACATTTCGGGGCCGAAGGGGAGAAATACGCCACGGCTGTCACCGGTAAACAGATTGAGGGCACCATCACAGGCGAAAAACTAACGGCGCACCAGTTTACAACGAGCGCAGGCACGGTGAAATGCACCACCGCGACCTTCGCGGGTTCACTGACGAAAAAAGGCAAAGAACTGACACTCGCGCCTACCTATTCAGGGTGTACGCTTGCGGGCCTTGGCGCAACGGTAAACATGAATACGTGCGACTACTTATTTACAGCAGAAGAGACAGTCTCCCCAGGCCTCACTGATGCAATCACGGTTAATCTGCATGTTATTTGCCCTACGGGTAAAGTAATCGAAGTAAAATCCACCGTGAATTCATGTGTCGTCACGATTTCGGGTGCTGCGGTCGCCAACGCCGCCGGTGCCAAAAATCAGAACCTCGTCGGCATCACCGCTGAAAATACAACAACCGCTACCCCATTCATAGATGTCGATGCAACCATTGATGTAACTGGCATCCACTACACCACGAACGGTAAATGCTTGAATGACGGCGGCGTACCACAGACAAAAGCAGATGGAAAATATGAGGGCGCTGCGACAATTGACAGCCCTGACAGAGGCGTGACAGTCACATAATAGTTGTTCCCCGTCACCGGAAAACGATAAATAGTCGGCCCAAGTCTAAGAATCAGGGCCTCGCACTTGCGCGGGCCCCGATTCTCTATGTGGGGATCCTGCTTTAGGGGATCGGGGAGGGCGTTGTGGTTAGCGCCATGGGAGTGCCGGCTTAGATCCCCTTCGGTTTCGAAAAATCTGCCGCGATCCTTGACAAGTACTGGCCCGTTCCGCTATCTTCGCTTACGGATGGAGCACGGGGAGACCGGATCGTGCGCCGTTTGTGCGTCGCCCAAGGGAAGTGACGCCTACGTAAGGATACGCGGGGCTACTGCAAGATGCTGACGGTTAGCTGAGCTTTAAAAGGGACAGGAGAGCAACACGTGAGAGATCATGACGAGATGTTGGCCCAGGGATTCAGCTTTACGCTGCCTCGATGCGCGGAAAGGCGGAGTTCGATTGGGTTTCCGTTTGGCCTTGCACTTGTTTTGCTGGGCGCTTTGCTGATGCTCACGGCGAGTTCGGCTAGCGCCGCCAAACACCCCCCTCTCGGTTTTTTCGGCTCCGCGGCTCAGCCCAGTTTCAGTCAGGTTCAGGGCATCGTTGTGGACCAGTCGACCGGCGACCTGCTGGTCTTGGACAAGGGAGCTCCGTTTGCTGAACCTCCTGTCGCGCCCAACATCAGCCGCTTCAAACCCGACGGCACCCCCGATCCATTCTCGGCACTGGGCAGCAACGCGATCGACGGCAAAGAAGGGCCTGACGCGACGCCGAGCGAAGGCTTGGGCATCGCCGGGCTGAGAGAATCCCAGATCGCGGTCGACAACTCGGGCACCGCCACCGACGGCGATATCTACGTGACTCAGAGTTCACCAAATGCGATCTACATCTTTGCCCGTACCGGGGAATACCTAGGCAGCTTGACCGGCTCCGCCTCGGGTCTCTTCAACGAAGCCTGCGGCGTCGCGGTCGACCCGACTGGTGCCGTCTACGTCGGCGATTACAGCCGCTATGAACCGGTCAGCGACACCTTCGTCGGCGAAATCCAAAAGTTCGAACCCAGCGGCAACCCGCCGACCGACGCGGACAACTCCGCCACCTTCACGACCGTCGAAGAACCCTGTGCGGTCGCGGCTGGCGCTGGGCCTAGCGCCGGGGCGCTCTTCGCGGCAAACTACTCCACGGGCGTCAAGAAGCTCAATGCCACGACCGGTGCGGTTGAATACGAAGTTACGGGGGGCCAGGCCCAGACCATTTTCGTCGACCCCTCCTCTGGCCATCTCTACTCCGCGACTCACCATCCCGGGACTGAAACCGACGACCTCGAAGAGCTCGATGCCTCAAGTCCCGTCGAAGCGAAACGGGTGTCGAATACCGCCTCGACTGCAGGGCGGTTTACCGGCGTCGCCGTCGCCGGGTCGACTGGACTCCTCTACGCCTCGATCCTGGGCGATCCCCATGTCGAGGCATACGGCCCCCTGAGTTCACTGCCATCGCTCGGCGCTGAGCGCGCGGTCTCGGTGGGAACCACCGACGCAATGCTGGCGGCGACGTTGAACGCGGAAGGCCTGCCGACCACCTACTGGATCGAATATGGCCCCACCACGGCCTACGGCAAGACGACCTCAAAAATCGGCATCGGATCCTCAGAATCTGATCGCGATATCTCGACGGTCCTCGAAGGTCTCGAGCCGGCGACTGCCTACCATTGGCGCGTCGTCGCCAAAAATGCATCCGGTCCGACTTTCGGTCCCGATCTGTCCTTTCGGACGTACGCGCTACCCGTATCCGCCGACGGCCCCTGTGCCAATCAGGAATTCCGAACCGCGGCTTCGTCGGTTCTTCCCGATTGTCGCGCCTACGAGATGGTCTCGCCAATAGATAAGAATAACGGCGATATCATTACTCGCATAAATCTAACCGGATATTCCACTGCACTAAATCAAAGTTCTATCGAGGGCACCGGCTTCACCTTTTCCTCTTATCGGGCGTTTGCGAATCCTCAAGGCGCTCCCTACACCAGCCAGTTCCTTGCTCGCCGTAGTCCTGGTACCGGCTGGCAGAGTGAGGCACTCAATCCAATGCGCGAGCCCGGGGGCGTACTCACTGCGGCGCATGATCTGGAGAACGAATACGTGGCACTCTCTGCCGATCTTTCACAAGGCTGGCTCTTCCGCGCCGCCGAGCCAGTTCTGGCGCCCTGTGCTCCACTCGGCTACGCCGACCTATACCGTCGGAGTGTTGATGCCGGGGAATATCAGGCGTTGAGCTGTAACCAGCCGACCAAGGAACCCCGATACTTCGTACCCGAACTACAGGGTTTTTCGGCCGATGGCAGTAAGGCCGTGATACGTGTCGACGATGCTCTAACCACCGATGCATCTAGCGGTGACAACTTCCAAGTCTACGAGTCGCTGAGCGACGGCCAACTACGGTTGGTCAGCGTCCTCCCGAGTGGCGAGGCGATAGGGCTCAATGCCTCGGCGGGATCTGCTCACAGCAACGACAACGATAACCAGAACCGCTCGCAAGCCATCGACCATGCAATGTCATCGAATGGCGAGCGAATATTCTGGAGCGCCTCTGATGGTCCGCTTTATCTCCGTGAGAATGCGACGAGTCAACAGAGCCTCAGCGGTTCGTGCGACGAAGCCGGCAGGGCATGCACGATCCCGGTGTCTGAATCGGTTACCACGGAAGGCGTCGCCTTTCAGGGAGCGAACGCCACGGGCAGCAAGGTGCTATTTACCGTTTTGGCGGGCCCCCTAAAGGGAAACTTATACGAATTCGACGTAGCCTCCGAAGAGGCCAACCTAATTGCAGAGGGTGTCCGGGAGCATATCCTTGGGGCGAGCGCGGATCTCTCTCGGATATTTTTCGTATCTGGATCGGCATCCAGCCAGGCTCAAGCAGAAGGCGCGATTGAAGGCGAGCCGAATATTTATCTTGCCGACGCAGGCGCCTCTCGGTTTATCGGCATCTTCTCCGCTCATGACATGTCCCCTCAGAGTGCGTCCGGCCGCACTCCCAATGCTGAAAAAGCCACTAATCGCCTCGCTAACGTCAGCGCGAGTGGTCTGCACCTTGTCTTCAGGTCGGACAGTCGAGATTTAAGTGAAAGCGTCGCAAATTACGACAATACGGATGCGACCAGCGGAAAAGCGGACGCAGAGGTCTACCTCTACGATGCTGCTGTCGACGGTGGTGTAGGAGCCTTACGCTGTCTCTCCTGCAACCCGTCGGGGGCACAACCACATGGCCGAGAGATCGAAGAAGGTGTGAATGGCGCTTCGGGTCCTTGGGGTGCAGCCACCATCCCTGCCCCCCAGACTCAGTTCTATAATCCACGCTACCTTTCAGAGGACGGAAGCCGTGTGTTCTTCAATAGCATCGATCCCCTGGTGCTACGCGATACTAACGGCAAGCAGGATGTCTACCAGTGGGAGAGATCAGGAGCTGGTCGTTGCCACACGGGGAGTTCTGGGTACGTAGCCGCCTCTGAAGGCTGCCTGAGTCTCCTGTCCTCCGGCGGAAGTCCTAGCGACTCGGAATTCTTGGATGCGAGTCGCGATGGTTCCAACGTCTTCTTTACGACTGCCGAGAGCCTGCTTCCTCAGGACAACGGTCTGATCGACGTCTACGATGCCCGTGAGGGGGGCGGCTTTCCGGCGATTCCCGGTCAACCGTCGGCGTGCGAAGGCGAAGCGTGCCAAGCGCCCCCGGCTCCGCCTAATGACCCGACTCCGACGTCGGCTGCCTTCCAAGGCCCCGGCAACGTTCGCGAAAAGCGCCTCCCGCGGTGTGGTAAGTCGAAGACCCGTCGAAAGGGTCACTGCGTCAAGAAAAAACATAAAAAACAGGCTCACGGCCGAAGGGCCAGCAGCAACGGGAGGGCAGGGCGATGAAAAGGATCGCGAGAAAGATAATCATGCTGCCCCTAGCCCTGACGGTAGGACTCACTATGTTTGCCGCCCCGGCGTCGGCCGATTTCGGCATCGAAAAGTTCGACGTGTCTTACGCTAACCAGGATGGTTCATCGGCCACCCAGGCGGGGTCTCATCCGTTTCAGATGGTTACTTCAGTGTATTTCAATAGGCACAACGCCGGTGGACTCACCCTTGCGGACGGTGCGTTCAAGGATGGGACCTTCGCACAGATCGCCGGCTTGGTCGGCGACCCCACTGCCGTGCCCCGCTGCGCGACTGTGGATTTCGTCGACCTTACCATTGGAGGGCGGATAACTCAGTGCCCCGACACGACCGCGGTGGGAGCCGCTGCCTACGAGACTTCGCTTGGCAAAGGCACGCTCAGTGAAGGAGCGGCACCGATCTACAACCTCGTACCACCCCCGGGGGTTGCGATGAAACTCGGCTTTATGGCGTACAACACCCCAGTCACGATCGAAGTAGGCCTCAAGAATTCCTATCCTTATAATGTTACTGCCGTAGTGACCAACCTGCCGGAGGCCGCGGAAGTATTTAGTTCCGTCCTTTATCTGTGGGGCGTGCCAGCTGACCCTGCCCATGATCCCTACAGAGGGGAATGTGTGAGGCCCGAAGGGGGGGTTCCCAATTATCCTGAACTCCCTAGCGTCGGAAGCTGCCCAACTCCCAGCGCCCCGGAAACGCCTCTCCTCACGCTTCCACGGAGTTGCCAGGGGCCCCTGGCGAGCAGCTATGCAATTGATTCTTGGCAGGCGCCGGGCCGTGTCCTCGCGAGCGGGCAGCCTGACCTGTCTGATCCGAACTGGCTTACCGGTAGCGTCTTGACCCATGATCCTGTAGAACCGCTGATTCCGACCGGCTTCACGGGCTGCTCGAAACTCAGTTTCAACCCGTCAATCACCGCACAGCCGACTACTAAAGCTGCTCAGAGCCCAACCGGGCTCGACTTCAGCCTCGACGTTCACGACGAAGGTCTTACTTCGGCGACCGGGCTTGCTAACTCGGATATTCGAAAGGCGGTCGTGACGCTTCCGGAAGGCTTCTCAACCAATCCTGCGCTAGCCGAAGGATTGAACGTGTGCACGGAAAGCGATCTAGACCGGGAGACGTTCAAGTCGGCGCCAGGTGCCGGCTGCCCGGATGAATCAAAGATAGGAGTAGTTGAAGTAGAAACTCCACTGCTCGACGAAAATGTCAAAGGCTCCCTCTTCATCGCCAAGCCCTATGAAAACCGGGCGGGCAATTCGCTGATCGGGCTTTATGTGGTGATCAAGAACCCGACCCTGGGCATCATCGTCAAGCAGGCCCTGAAGGTCGAAAACGACCCGGTCACCGGCCAGATCACCACCGTCGCCGAAGACCTCCCCCAGCTCCCCTTCAGCCACTTCAAGTTGCACTTCCGCGAGGGAACGAGGAGCCCGCTGGCAAGCCCGCCCCTCTGCGGTACCTATAACGCCTCCGCTGTATTGACCCCCTGGAGCGGAGGAGCCCCGATCACCACCACCTCCGCCTTCCAGATCATCTCCGGCCCTGCCGCCGGCCCCTGCCCCAGCGGCACCAGCCAACCCTTCCACCCCGGTCTGGAAGCGGGAACCCTGAACAACGCCGCGGGCACCTACTCCCCCTTCTACACCCACCTGACCAGAAACGACGGCGAACAGGAGATCACCCACTTCTCGATCAAGCTGCCACCGGGGGTAAGCGGCAAGCTGGCCGGGATCCCCTTCTGCCCCGACGCCGCGATCGCCGCCGCCAAAGCCCGAACCGGCCCCTACGGCGGCGCTGAAGAGATCGCCGCCCCGTCCTGCCCGGCCGCAAGCGAAGTAGGCCATTCCCTGGTCGGAGCCGGAGTCGGCCCGTCGCTCGCCTACGCCCCCGGAAAGCTTTACCTGGCCGGCCCCTACAAGGGCTCTTCGCTCAGCCTGGTCTCGATCACCGCCGCCAAGGTCGGCCCCTTCGACCTCGGCACCGTCGTGGTCCGCTTTGCCTTGAAGATCAACCCCGAAACTGCCGAAGTTTCTGTCGACGGCGCTACCTCAGACCCGATCCCCCACATCATCAAAGGCATCCCGGTCCACCTCAGAGACATCCGCGCCTACGTCTCCCGCCCGGACTTCGTCTTGAACCCGACCTCTTGCGAGCGAACCTCGACCGCCTCCACGCTCCTGGGCTCAGGCACCGACTTCTCGACCGAAGCCGATGACCAGCCGATCACCGTGACCAGCCCCTTCCAGGCGGCCGATTGCGCCTCCTTGGGCTTTGCCCCGAAGCTGGCTCTCTCGCTCAAGGGCGGAACGAAAAGAGGTGACACCCCCGCCTTAAGGGCGGTCCTCACCGCCAGGAAGGGCGATGCCAATATCGGCGCCGCGCAGGTCACCCTGCCCCATTCGGAGTTCCTCGAACAGGCCCACATCGGCACCGTCTGCACCCGTCCCCAGTTCAAAGCCGGAGACACCCCGGGGGAAAAGTGCCCCCCGGCCTCCGTCTACGGCTATGCGAAGGCGATCACCCCGCTCTTAGACGAACCGCTGCAGGGCCCGGTCTACCTGCGCTCCTCCTCCCACCCCCTTCCCGACCTGGTCGCGGCTCTCAACAGCGGCAAGATCGACATCGCCCTGGCCGGAAGGATCGACTCGGTGCAGAACGGGCGCATCCGCAACACTTTCGAAGCCGTCCCCGACGCCCCGGTGACCCGCTTCACCTTGGAGCTGAAAGGCGGCAAGAAGGGCCTCCTGGTCAACTCGACCAACCTCTGCAAGCGCACCAACCGCGCGATCGCCGACTTCACCGGGCAGAACGGGAAGAAGCATGTCTTCAACCCGCCGTTGACGGCCCAGGGTTGTTCCAAGGCCAAGAAGAAGGCCGGGGGCAAGAGGCACAAGTCCAAGCGCTAGGTGAGTGACAGACCGCGAAGCGGGCGAGGGCAGTCACCCTCGCCCTGACTCTCGCCGCCCTCGGGAGGTGTGCTCCGCCGCCGTGGTCCCTTTCAGTGCGGGGACGCCCTGGTCGGCTCCGGGCGCTTTGCGCCACCCCTCCGACTCTCCCGTTGTCCCGGCGCACATCCGGCACTCCAGCCCCGCATTGCATGGTCTGACGACCAACGCGAAACTGACTTCACGGCCGAAACTTCCATCGCCAACGGTAGAAACAGGGGACTTGACCGTACCTTGACAAATATTGCCATGACTCGATACAGTTATCGCTGGTTCAGATGGTATCCACGGGTTCCGCGGGAAGGGAGCGGCGTTGTGGCATGGAACCCCCTGGATCCGCATCGCCGCGCGTCAGCTCTTGACGTGATCTCCCTTTAGTAATAGAACTAGCATGAGCGATCAGGTTTTCAATTGGTCGTTGACTAGTCAATGAGCAGAGGAGAGAGAATGAAGCGAAAGCATTTTGCAAAGTTCGTGAGCGGGGCAGTAGCCTCGGTCGTTGCTGTCGCGATGATCGCGCCGGCTGCCCAGGCGACCACGCCAGCTCCCGGTTACACGCAATTCGCGGGGTGTCCTGCGAAATCGGAAAGTGCCGCACCGATAACGAGCTGTTTCCGCTCGGTTGTCGAAAGCGGGAACTTTAAAATGGGGAACAAAAACGTTCCGATCACCAGCCCGATCGTTTTGAGTGGTGGCACTGGTGAAGAACTTGGCACTCTTTATTATAATAGTAAAGGTGGCCTGTCTAAAGCGAAACAGAAAGTTCCGGGTGGCGTCATCGGGCTGACCGGCTTGACTTGGTTGGCTGAATTTCTCGGGATTGAAGCGTTGACCCTGTACGCGGTCACTGAACTCGCTGGCACGCCCAAAGTTGGTGTTGAAAAAACGGTGCTGCCAGTTAAAGTTCATCTAGAAAATGGCGTTTTGGGGAATAACTGTTATGTCGGCTCAACGTCGAACCCCATTACGCTCAATCTGATAACCGGTACCACCAGTCCTCCGCTTCCGAACAAACCCATCACGGGTAAAGAACCGGAAGGCACGTTCGATTTCGAAACCGAAATCGTTCATCTAACTGGGGGATCATTCGTTGACAACTCGTTCGCGGCTCCCGGTGCGAACGGCTGTGTGCTGACCCTCTTCGGGTTTATCCCGATCAGCATCAATGGCCTGGTCAATACGGCATCAGGTTTGCCGGCGGCCTCGGGCACTAACGAAACGCGGCAGAATTTCTCGGCTGAAATTGTCGAGCGTCCATTGGTGTATCCGACGGACCACTAGACGGACGGTAGTTAAAAGGCACGGCGCTCAGCGCCGTGCCTTTTTCAATCCTCTGGTAGAATGATCAAATGAAGCTTACTACTTTGTTATTAATGCTCTGCTCGACCTGCTTGGCGTTGCTGAGCTTTGGCGGCTGTGGCGGCTCCGGAGATAGCGCCTCCACGGACTCGTTGAGCAAGGCGCAATTCGTCGCGCAAGGCGATGCTATTTGCAAGAGAGTTCAAAAAGAAATAGCGCAGAAGGAAAGCGCATACCTAGCTGAACATGGGTCCGCTTCGTCTAAGGCAGATATCGAGAAGTTGCTCATGACGATAGTAGTCCCAGCGCTAAAGACGCAGACTACGGGGCTCGCAAAGCTCGGAACTCCTCAGGCAGATGGGGGAGAGGCTGCATCAGTCGTAAAAAGCTTCGAAGAAGCTGTCAGGAAGGCTGAATCGGCACCCGGGGTCATAGCCAACTTCGAAACGAGCCCATTGGTGAAGGCTGGCAGACTGGCGAAAGCCTACGGGTTTAGGGAATGCGGCGTGTATGGCGCATAAGACGGCATGAACGTGGGCACTTCCACTTTTCCAGGTGCCGTCGCGGGCCGCTCGCGGCGAGTGGGTCATCACGGAGCAGGGTGCGGCGTGTAAGTGAGGATTTGCGATGCCGTCGCCGACCGTCATCGAGTCGGTCAGCTTCAGCGGCGTCTTCTCGACGCTCGGCCCGAACAGTCGCTTGCCGCTGCCGAGGACAACCGGGAAGACCATCAGCCGCAGCTCGTCGACCAGGCCGTGCCCGAGCAGTCCCTGCACCAGTTGGCGCCGGAGAGCACCGAATCCGCTCTCGTCCCCGCAGGGCCGGAGGTCGCTCTCTTTTGCCGCCAGCAAAGCTCTTTTGAAGTCTTCGCTTTCGGGCGATGGCACCTCTCCGCGGGAGAGCTGGACCGACAAGCGCCTGGACGATCTCAATTAAATATAAACGGGATAGTCCGTAAGGGCTTGGCCTCGGCCTAGCCTTTGCCTTCGTCCTCCAGCCACTTCTGCGCTTCCTCGACGACGTCGGATTTCATCTCCAGATAGAGGGCTATGAGTTCGGCTTCGCCGGTGCAGTTGCCGACCAGCCAGGCTTTGTGCAGGTAGCCCCACATGTCGATCGTGCCCGGCAGGCTGAGGTTGAGAGCCTCGGCGGATTCCGCCATGAGCTCCTTGAAGTCTTCCTCGAAGTGTTTGATCGCGAGCGCGGGCAGGTCCGGTTTCGGCTGGGTCGCGCGTGCGTCGAGCTGGACCTGGCCGGCGCGGATTCCGGCGAACCAGGCGAGCTCGAGAAACTCGTCCATCGTCTCGGTCTGCTCGTAGTCGAGGCCGAGGGTCTCGTGGCTGCCTCCGCGCAAGGGCTTGAGGTCCCGCTCCTTTGCCGCCAGGAGGTCGCGTTCGAAGTCTTCGCTGTCGAGCGGCGACACCGCTCCAGTTTAGCTAAATAGAAATGATCTGGTATTCCTTTATGTACAAATGGGGTTCTCAAAAGGGTGGGTCCCATTTGAAGGGCATCGAGGCCGCCCGCGATCACGCCGATCGCGACCAGGAGGGCGGCGAAGTAGCGCAGGTTCCGGTTCGTCCGGCGCGCGGTTTCGCGCTCCTTGACTTCGACCCGCACGATCTCTGTTCCGGCCACGATGCGGTCGGTTTTGGCCCGGTAGCGATCGCGCTCGTCTGGAGACATTTCGTTGGGGTCCCGGCTCGCTTGCAGTTACGGTGTCTGTCCCTGCGGTCGAGAACCGAACCTCGCGGAACCACCCTCCCCGCCGAACCGTAAAGACTGCAAAAAAGGTATCGAAACAGTCACATACCTGTCAAGGAACGCCCAGCTTTCACCGTCACACAAAATTGAGCGGTGTAGCCACGCGCACCGGTGGTGAACACTAAAGCGGGTAGTGGCCCCGCACACCGTTACTGGTAACAGTGTGCGTTCAGAGACCGGCGGGGTGCCGCGCCACGAACTTGCTCGGATCGACGCCGGCCCGGTGCCAGCGCGGGCCGGACACGCCCGGCGGGGCGTCGCGGGTGTCGAAGCGGAGCCCGGCGACGACCATGAAGACGTGGTCGGCGTTGGCGTAGACGGTGATCCAGCGGCCGACGCCTGCCTCGCCCCAGTAGGCGAGCTGGCCGGAGACCATCGTCGTCGCCAGCAGGTCGGCGCCGTGGAGGGCGTAGCCGACCGCCCCCGAGCAGTCGTAGCCGCGGGTGAACCAGCTGGTGTGGCCGCCGCCCCATACATAGGGACGGCCGTCGATCTGGTTGGCGGCGGCGATCACCTGCTTCACCGCCGGCGGCGCGCCGGGGGGCGCGATCGCCCGCCCGTCGACCAGGCTGGCGCCGCAGTCGGCGCTGGTCCGCTGCGGTCCCGGCGGGTCGGAGGTGCAGCCGGCGCCCCAAGGCACCGCGGCCGCCGCGGTGGCAGGGGCGAAGGCGGCCGCCAGCGCGAGCGTCGCGCCGGCGGCCACCACGGCCAGCTTCTCTCCGATCCCGATCAAGACACCGGGCAGGCTAGTAGCCCGGCGGGTGCCGCGCCACGAAGCCGGCGCTGCTGGCCATGTCGGCGTGCCAGCGCGGGCCGGTGCCGCTGGTGTTGCCGGAGGTGTCCCAGCGCAGGCCGGCGATCACCGCGTAGGCGTGACCGGCGTTGGCGTATACGGTGATCCAGCGCCCGGCCCCCGGGCTGCCCCAGCTCGCCATCGGCCCCGACGGCATCGGGCTGTCGATCAGCCCGGCCCCGTGCAGGGCGTAGCTAACCGCGCCGGAGCAGTCATAGCCTCCGTCCCACCAGCGCCCGTGCCCGCCGCCCCATACGTAGGGCTTGGTGCGGATCCGGTTCGCCGCCGCGATCGCGGCCTTGACCGCGGCCGGGGCGTCGGCGGGCGCGATCGCCCGGCCGCGAACGAGCGTGGCCGCGCCGGGCGGCCCGGTCGGCGCCGCCGCGACCGGCGGCGGGCTCGGTTCGGGGCTGACCGCGGAGATCCCGCCGTAGGGCTGGGCCCAGGCCCTGCCGGTGGCGCAGACCGAGGCCACGGCCAGCGCCGCTAGAAACGTGCAGATGGCGGCCAACCACGCCGCCCGTCGGGCAATCGTCATCCATGCCTCCTTCGTCGGCCGGCGGGGTTAGCTGACGGGCTGGCGCTGAAGGAGCTTGCGCCCCCACCCGAAGGTGGGCTCGCCCCGAAAACATGGTTCCCCCGCTCCCCGGCATTGGGCCGGGGATTAGGCATTCCCCAGTTAACTCGGTTCCGGCCCCAGGGTTGCGGCGGCCCGGCGCGAGTCGGGCTCGCGCCGGAGGCCTGCGTCAGCCGCGCTCGTAGGTGAGGATCGCGATCCCGTCGCCGACCGTCCGCGAGCCGGCCAGCTTCAGCGGCAGCTTCTCCTCGCCGGCGCCGAAGAGGCGCTTGCCGCTGCCGAGGACGACCGGGAAGACCATCAGCCGCAGCTCGTCGACCAGGCCGTGCTCGAGCAGGCCCTGGACCAGCTGGGCGCTGCCGGCGACCAGGATCACGCCGTCGACCTCGTCCTTCACCCGCTCGATGTCGGCGACGAAGTCGCCGGAGAGCACCGTCGTGTTCTCCCACTCGGGGTCCGAGAGGGTGGAGGAGACGACGTACTTCGGCATCGAGTTCATCTTCTCCGCGAACCCGGCCTCGTCTTTCATCGTCGGCCAGGCTGCGGCGAAGCCCTCGTAGGTGCGCCGCCCCAGCAGCTGCGCCTCGGCCTCGACGAGCTCGTCGAGCTTGAACTTGTCGCCCTCGGGCCCGCGCTCGCTCGCGAAGGCCCAGCCCCCGTGCTTGTAGTCCTCGCCTCCGCCCGGCGCCTCGATCACTCCGTCCAGCGAGACGAACTCGGTTACGACGATCCTGCCCATGGTTTCTCCTTCTCGAGCTTTGCTTTCAAGGGGACGACGAACGGGCGGTGACGAAATCGACACCGCCCGATAGGTTCGCAGCGTGGAGGCCCACCGGTCATACGAGCGCTTCGAGCAGGGGCACCAGCTGGCGAACGGGGGCGAGGGGCACGTCGGCCCGCACTACGGGCGCAACGCGGCCCTGGTCGTGGCGGTGATGGCGGCCTTCCTCGCGGTCGCCACCTTCCTCTCCAACGAGGCGGTCAAACACGTGATCACCGGCGAGACCCACCGGGCCGAGGCCTCGGCCCGGCTGGAGACCAACCGGATCCGGATCGACGTCGCCGAAGGCAACGCGACGATGCTGCGCGTGCTCGGTACCGGCGGGCCGCGGGAGCACGACGCGGCCGTCGCCGCCGGCAAGCACGAGGCCCGGATCGTCGAGGAGCTCGAGCCCGCCGACGCCCGTCTCGCGGCGGAGATCGAGACCTACAAGCACGAGACCGACGACGCCAACACCCAGCACATCGACTACGAGCTGGCCGAGGTCGGCCTCCAGGTCGGCATCGTCCTCGCCTCCGTCTCGATCATCGCCCGCCGTCGCTGGCTGCTCGGCGCCGCCGGCGCCGCCGCGACCGCCGGCGTCGTCCTGCTGCTGGTCGGGCTGCTGCTCGTCTGAGCCCGGAGCTCAGCCGCGTGCCAAGTGCCGCAGCGCCGACTGCGCCGCGTTGTAGCCGCCCATGCCGTGGACGCCGCCGCCCGGGGGGGTCGCCGCCGAGCAGATGTAGTGGCCGGGGATGCCGGTCGCGTAGGGGTCGAGGGCGAGGCGGGGGCGGATCGTCATCTGCCATGGGGTGTTGGCGCCGCAGACGATGTCGCCGCCGACGTAGTTGAGGTTGTGGGCGGCGAACTCGGCGGGGGAGTGGGTCGAGGTGGCGACGATGCGCTCGCGCAGGCCGGGGGCGAAGCGTTCGATCTGGTCGAGCACCGCCGTCTCGCCGTCGCCGTCGTAGCCGTTGGGCACGTGCGCGTAGGCCCAGATCGGGTGCACGTCGCCGGCCGAGCGCTGGGGGTCGGCGAGGTACTGCTGGCAGACCAGGACGAAGGGCCGCGCCGGCATCCGGCCGCGGTTGGTGTCGCGCTCGGAGGCGACCATCTCCTCGAGGGACCCGCCGACGTGGACGGTGCCGGCGCGGCGGCAGGCCTCGGCCGTCCAGGGCACGCCGCCGTCGACCGCGAGGTCGACCTTGAAGGCGGCGGGGCCGTACTTGTAGCGGCGATAGGCGCGGGCGACGCGCAGCGGCAGCCGGTCGCCGGCGATCGCGGCGACGGCGCCGGGGGAGAGGTCGAAGGCGACGACGTCGGGGGAGCCGAGCTCGGCCAGCGAGCTCACCTGCACCCCGGTCTCGACCCTGCCGCCGTTCTCGCGCAGCTCCGCGGCGAGCGCGTCGGCCAGCGACTGCGAGCCGCCGGCCGCGACCGGCCAGCCGACGCTGTGGCCGGCGGCGATCAGCGCCATCCCGACCGAGGCGCTCAGCGGCCGCGTCAGCGGACTGAAGGAGTGGGCGGCGACGCCGGCGAACAGCGCCCGCGCCTGCGCCGTCTTGAAGCCGCGGCTCAGCAGCGAGGCCGGCGCCGCGGCCGGGATCCCGAAGCGGGTGAAGAGGACGGGGTGCCGGGTCCGGTGCAGGACCGGCAGCATCAGGTCCTCGTTGAGCGCGTCGAAGTGGCTCGAGGACGAGGCGAAGAGGCGCCGCCAGGCGGGCCCGTCCTCGCCGAGCCCGGCGACGGTCTGCTCCAGCGAGCGCACCATCGTCGCTGCCTCGCCGCTGTCGAACGGATGGGCGAGGTCGATCTCCGGCTGGCACCACTCGAGCCCGTGCCGCTCGAGCCCGAGCGAGCGGAAGAAGGGCGAGGCCGCCGCCATCGGGTGGCCCGCCGAGCAGACGTCGTGGATCAGGCCCGGCACGGTCAGTTCGGCGCTGCGGGTGCCGCCGCCGATCGTCTCCGCGGCCTCCAGCACCGTCACCTCGACCCCGGCCCGCGCCAGCGCCACCGCGCAGGCCAGCCCGTTCGGCCCGGAGCCGACGACCGTCGCCGTGCTCATGCCGGCGCCGCCGCCGGCCCCACCCGCCGCTCGACCGCGACCGGGAACTCGAACGACTCCTCCAGCCAGGGCTGGCGCTCGACCATGTCGGCGACCGCGACCGAGCCCTCCTCGACCAGGCCGGTCGCGGCGTCGTAGATCGCGTAGCGCTGGATGCCGCTGCCGACCGCTTCGGACTCCAGCGTCACCACCCGCACCTCGCCCGGCGCGAACCCGCAGCGCTCCTGCACCGCCTCCAGCAACTGGCGCCCGTGGAAATGGCCGTCGCCGAAGTTCCAGCCGTTGACGACGTTGGAGATCAGCTCGCCCTCGCGCGCGTCGTAGGCCTCGACGTCGTCGACGGCGTGGGGGAGCAGGGCGTTGAGCGCGCGCCCGTGCGAGTGCATCGCGCGGAAGGCGAGGCCCTTGTTGAGCAGGAAGTCGGCGGTCTCGCGGTCGTAGATCTCCGCCACCTGGTCGCCGACCACGCGCGCCGCCTTGGTCATCCGCTCGTCCAGCCGCGCTTCGGCGCCGCTGCCCTTGCGGAACAGCCACTGCGTCGTCGCCCAGTTGCCGGCGTAGTAACGCATCGAGGGCAGGAAGGAGACCTTGTCGGGGCGGAAGTTGCCGAGCACCGGCAGCCCGAGGCAGACGATCGCGATCCCGGCGATCAGCAGCGGGTCGTCGAGCGAAGTGAGCGGCACGTCGCCGTAGTGGCCGAAGAGGAAGAGGGTCCCGAAGATCATGAAGATGTTCCACTCGAGGGGCACGGCGAGCGGGAACATCGAGGTGATGTTGAGGTGGAAGAGGATCATCCCGACGATCGCGATCGTGCGTACCGTGTTGTTGTCCACGGTGAGCAGCAGCAGCGGCCATCCGTACTCCTGCGCGGTACCGAAGTGGGAGATGCCGGCGGCCAGCTTCGAGGGCCGCATGTCCTCCGGGTAGTCGCGCCACATCTTCCGCTTCAGCGACTTCGGCCCGACCAGCGGCGCGTTGCTGATCATCACCGAGACGACGAAGGGGAAGTGACGGTTCAGCTTCGAGGAGGCGGCGCCCCACCAGATGAAGATGAAGACGAACTGCCAGGCGACGATCCACTGGCTGGTCGCGAAGAGGCCGACGGCCAGCATCGTCGCGTAGATTTCCGGCCGCGCGCCGAGGAAGGAGACCTTGTCGCGCAGGCCGAGCAGCCCGAGCAGCTCGAGCAGGATCGCGATGCCGGCTTTCGGCAGTCCGTTGCCTTCAGGCGACGAGAAGAGCAGGAAGAGACCGGCGGCGAGGACTCCGGCGTAGAGCGCGACATCGAGGACGCCGCGCCGCGTGCCGCGCGTGAACGGAACCCTGTCTGGCCATGGCGGCAGGCGCACCGTCCCGGGCCGCAGCCAGTAGAGCGGCCCGCCGATCGGCGGCATGAAACGAAAGCTGAGTGGCATCGAGCCGGCGCCGAGCCCGAGGATCTCCCACAGCAGCGTCCAGACCGCGAACTTCTCGAAGACGATCGGCTGCGTCCACCAGTCGCCGAAGCCGCCGATGCCTCCGAGCCCCGGCGTGGTCGAGATCGCCAGCAGCGCCCCGCCCGCGTAGACGACCAGCTTCAGCGCGTAGAGCAGGTAGACGAACGAGGGCGACCCGAACCCGTTCTCCCCCCAGTCCTGCACCAGCGGCTTGATCCGCGCCAGGTGTGGCTTCCGCTTCCACTCCTCCAGCTCGAACGGCGGCGGAGCTGGCGAGAGGAAGCTCATCGGTAGACCATGCTCTCACTGCTTGGGTGCGGGCGGCAAGTTCCCTCGCCCTGTTGTTCGACGATGCGGAGTTGGCACCCGCACGTCTTGTTCTGTCACATCGGGTTGGCGACGATCCATCGATGGCGGTCAAGAAGTTAGGTATACCCGGGTATACTCATACGAATGGCAAAAGTGATGGTCTCGATGCCCGAGGAGCTGCTGGTCGAGGTCGACGCTGAGGCGCGCCGGCTCGGAACCAGTCGCAGCGCTGTTTTGAGGGGCTTCGCCGATGCGGCGCTCCATCGCCGCCGAGTCGACCGAGCTGACGCGATTCGGGCCCTGTTGCGCGAGGCCGCCGGCCACGGGGGCAAGGTCGCCGAGCTGGTGAAGGCGACGAGGCCAGGGCCTTGAGCACGCTGCTGCTCGATGCCAGCGTCGTGCTCGCGGCTTTCGATCCAGACGATGCCCACTGCACTCCGGCCGCCGCGCTGCTCGGCGACACCTCCGTCACTCTCGCGACGCTTGATCTCGTCCGCTACGAGGTGGCCAATATCGCCGTACGCGCCTGGAGGAGTCCCGACGCGGTCGCGCCCCTTCTTGCCGTAATCGAGCGGATCGCTGAGGATGGTGGGGTCGTCGTCTCCACGGGCGCGCTCATGACTCGTGCCGCCGAGCTCGCCGAGCGTCACTCGATCTCCGTGTATGACGCCGCCTATGTCGCGGCGGTTGGAGAAGGGGATCGGCGTCTAGTCAGCTGCGACGAACGGGACCTGGTTTCGAAGGGACTCGCGGAGCTTCCGGGCGCGTCGTAGAAAGACCCTCGTCTAGCGCCGCTTCTTGCCCTTCTTCGCCTTCTTGACGCACTTCGCCTTGCCGCGCACGGTCTTCTTCTGGAAGCCCTTCTTGCACTTGAGCGCCGCCGGCTTCTTGGCGGAGGGCGCTGGGGCGACGACGGCAGCGGAGCCGGCGCCGCTCGCGGTGGTCGCCGCCGGCGTCTCGGTCGAGGTGCCCCCGCCGCCACCCGGCGTGCTCGGTTCTTCGCCCCCTGGGCCCGAGCCTTCGCACTGAGCGGCCCCCGAGGGGTTGGTCGCGACAAAGAGGCCGTTGGCGCCGCGGTTCCAGGCTGCCAGCGCGTCGCCGTTGCAGCCGATCGCCAGGTCGACACCGGCTTCGGAGGTGGCGATGTCATTGGCAGCCGCGAACGCACCGCCAGCCGGCACTCCGAACGTTTTCAGGTTTCCGCTCGTGTGGACCACCAACTGCGCCTCGCCTTTTGGACCAACGGCAATTGCGGAGCTGATCAGTGGTGCGTCGGTGGCCAGGGTGGTGAGACTGGGGAATGAAAGACCCACACCTGCGGCCAGTGGAGAAGGACCCCGGGCCGCGATCGCGAGGACGCCTTTGCGCAGCGCCAGCACGACGCTGTCGCCGGTCAGCGTTCCGGGGTGGGTGACGCCGGTGCCGCTACCGAGCGATACCCGGGTCTCGAAGGCATCGTGGTCGAAGCAGTAGTCGCTTTCTTGGGTGCCCGGGAAGTCGCAGACTGCGTCGCTTTCAGTCACCGCGTCATCGTTGCCGCGGATGACCAGGGCCGTCCTGCCGGTGTCGGGGTCGACCTCGATGCCGACCGGGTACCAGAAGGGAAGAGCGCCGGTTCCGGCCGCGCTCCAGCCGACCGCTGGCCGTGGCGTGACCGGGACCGTGTTCCCCGGAGTCGCGATCTTGACGCCGCACAGACCCAGCTCGTTGTGTCCCGACTGGATGGGTGGAACCAGATCGGTGATCTCTTCTTTGAAGGAGCCGTAGGCGTCGTTCCAGGCGGCGATCGGGATACCGTTCGGGAGGATTCCGGCGACCAGACCAGAGCCCGGGAGGCAGGTGTTGAAGTGATCCGGGTCGGCTGGCTGCGGCGGTTCGATCGAGGCCAGCAGCGACGGCGTTGAAGGCCAACTCGCGGTCGTGGTGGAGGAGTAGACGATCTGGTCGGGTTCGCGTTTTTCCAGTGCGGTCTTCCGCGACCAGACCACGGCGGCCTGTCCGGCGGCGGAGATGGCGGGGAGCGGTCCGATCCCTAGTTTGGGCGGGTTGTCGAGCTCTGAGGGCGCGCCCCAGGCTTTGCCAGCCGGCTTGTACGCGGCCCAGACGGATTGGCCCGAGCCCTGCCAGGTGACCATTGCGGCGCCGTTGCGGGCGAAGGCGAAGCGGCCGTTGTTGGCCGCTGGGCCAAAGACCAACAGCGGCGTCCAGTCGCTTGCTCCGGGAGCCCGCGTGAGGTTGTAGAGCCCCTGGCCTGAGGGCCCGCCGGTCGCCAGCAGACCCAGTTGCTGGATTCCGCCGTCATCGACGCTGGCGACGACTCTGCTTGCCCCCGAGAACCCTTTGACCTGGGTGGCGGTGCTCCAGGCGCCGAGCGCCGAGGAGCACAGCGACAGCAGCGACACGATGCCGAGCGCCAGCGCAAACAGGATGCGCGAAGTGTGGTGAGTCCCCAGTCTCACTGGCCCGATCGTAGTCGAGCTTTGGACAGTTGCGGCGATCCGGTGCCGGGTTCGTCCGATTTTCACCTGGGTAGGCTCACCCGGGTGAAAGTGGCTCTGGCCCTTGTCCTCGTCGCGATGCTCGGCGCCGGCGGCGCGCCGGCCGCCGGCGAGCGGGCGGCGCAGACGGTCTCCTTCCACGGCCGCGCCGCGCCCATCGGCCCCGAGCTGCGGCAGCGGATGACCGGCGTCTCCTGGCACCGCGGCTGCCCGGTCGGGCTCGGCGAGCTGCGCCTGCTCAGCGTCACCCACTGGGGCTTCGACGGCGACGTCCACCGCGGCCGCCTCGTCGTCAACCGCGATGCCGCCGCGGCGATGCTCGGTGCCCTGCGCGCGCTCTTCCGCCTCCACTACCCGATCCGGCAGATGCGGCTCGTTGACGCCTACGGCGCCGACGACCACCGCAGCATGGACGCCGATAACACCTCCGCCTTCAACTGCCGCTTCGTCGCCGGCAGCGGTGGCGTCTGGTCCCAACACGCCTACGGCCGCGCGCTCGACCTCAACCCGCTGGAGAACCCCTACGTGACCGAATCCGGCTACGTCTCGCCGCCGGCGGGCGCTCCCTACGCCGATCGCTCGCGCCGCGCCAAAGGCCTGATCCACCGTGGCGGCCCGGTCGTCGCGGCCTTCGCCGCAGTGGGCTGGGAGTGGGGCGGCAACTGGCCCTGGCCGAAAGACTTCCAACACTTCTCGGCGACCGGGACCTGAAACGAGAAACGGGCCGCGAAAACGGCCCGACTGGGTCTTATCGGCAGCTCGCGGCCAGACCTTTAGCCTTTTTCGAAATTAATTTCGAAAATCTTCAAAAGTCGCCCACAGAGCCAAAATCAGGCGGTAAATCCCGTTTCAGAGCGTGATCACGTGGGCGCTGTTCGGCGCGACCCGGCCCTCGAGGACGTCGAGATAGGCCTCGCGGACGCCCTCGAAGCCCTCGCCGGGGATCGTCCGCAGCCAGCCGCCGGTCCACTCGCAGAAGGGATGCCAGGCGTCGGCGACCCGCTGCTCCAGCGCCGCCCGGCCCCAGTCCTGGGAGCGCTTGACGACGCGGTCGGGAGCGAAGAAGAAGCTCGGCGTCGGGCCCGGCAGCTCCCCGGCCCCGCCCCCGAACTCCTCCCAGTGGGTGACGCCGACGGCCATGCTGTGGGCGAGCTCGTCGCCGAAGTGGGAGTGGACCGCCTGGCGCACCTCGGCGTCGCCGGCGACGTCGACGTAGGTGGCGGGCCCGCGCTCGAGCGAGTCGATCGCGTCGTAGGTGACGACGCTGCCGTAGATCCCCAGCCCGGCGACGAACTCGGCGCTGTGCGGCGAGGTCAGGCCGACCAGCTCGACCCCGTCGCGCTGGGCCAGCAGGAAGGCGGCGGCGATCGCGGTCTTGCTGGAGGCGCTGGAGACGAGGATCGGGCCGCGCCCGGCGAGGCCCTCGTCGTCGAGCTGGTCGTCGATCAGGAAGGAGGTGAAGAAGAGCGGCCGCAGCAGCATCTGGATCGCCTCGGTGTCGGGCCGGTGGAAGGGGTCGGCGACGGTCGTCAGATAGCGGTGGTAGGCGGAGGGCAGCGCCGCGCGGTGCGGCGAGCCGTCGACGAACCCGGCCGGGTCGATGCTGACCGGCGTCACCAGCAGCCGCGAGGACGGCGGCAGGTAGCCGTAGACGCGGGTCCCGGCCTCGACCCCCTCGGCTTCGCTGCGCTCGACCTCGGCGAAGCCCCACATCGGCACCCGGCCCCAGTCGTCGTCGGCGGGGAAGAAGTCCCAGTAGGACATCGCCTCTCCCATCACCGCGTAGGTGACGTTGTTGGCGGTGAGGCCGAAGCTGTCGACCCGCAGCAGCGCCTGGCCGGGCGCGGGCGCCGGCACCGCCGACTCGGCGACGCGGCACTCGCGCAGGTCGTCGCGCTTGACGAGAAAGTCACTCATCCCAGAGGGATGGTCTCATGGCTTGCCGCGCTTGTAGAGCCAGCGCTGGAACAGCGGGCCGAGGTCGCGCCCGGAGACTTCCTCGGCGAGCGCGATGAATTCGCCGATGTCGGCGTTGCCGTAGCGGTGCCCGGTCGCCCAGAGGCGCAGCGTCTTCAGCATCTCCGCGGTCCCGATCTTCAGCCGCAGCGCCTCCAGCGCCATCGCCCCGCGCACGTAGGTGGAGGTGGCGAAGATGTTCTTCGCGGTGCCCGGGTGGCCGGAGGGCGGGTCCCAGAACCTGGTGTCGGAGGCGGGGACGCGGTAGAGGGCGTGGAAGATCTGGGCGGCGCTGCGGCCGCCGTGGCGCTCGGCGTAGTACCACTGGGCCCAGGTCGCGAAGCCCTCGTTGAGCCAGATGTTGGGCCAGCGCTCGAGCCCGACCGAGTCGCCGAACCACTGGTGCGCGGTCTCGTGGACGACGGTGGTGAGGTCGGGGACGAAGGCGTAGACCGGCCGGGTCTGGGTCTCCAGCGCGTAGGCGAAGCCGGCGAGGTCGACGATCGAGCCGGCGGCGTCGAACGGGTAGGGGCCGAAGATGGAGCTCTCAAAGCGGACCACCTCCGGCAGCTTGCGCAGCACCGGCCAGGAGTCGGCGGCCAGCCGCGGGTCGACCAGCGTCCAGGTCGGCGTCGCGCCGATCCTGCCGCGGACCAGCTTGCCGCGGCCGATCTCGATCCCGGCCAGGTAGGGCGCCATCGGCTCCTCGGCGCTCCAGCTGAAGACGGTCTGGGAGCCGCGCCGCGTCACCCCCGTCAGGCGCCCGTTGGCGACGCCCTTGAGGCCGCGGGGGACGGTGATCTCGAAGCTGAAGGTCGCCTTGTCGGTGAGGGTGTTGTCGCAGGGGATCCAGGTGGCGGTGCCGATCGGCTCGCCGACCGCGAGGGCGCCGTCGTCGGTCCGGTACCAGCCCTCCTGGGAGCCGTCGGGGTCGGTCAGCAGCCCCGGCTTCCCCTGGTAGTGGACGACGGTGGTGAATTCGCGCCCCGGCACGGGCGGGACCGGCGGCGAGACCTTCAGCTTGCCGCGGCCGCGGGAGAACCCGGCCGGCTCGCCGTCGACGCTGACCTTCGTCACCTTGAGCCCGTCGAGGTCGAGCGAGAAGCGGCTGAGGCGCTGCCCGGCCACCGCGGCGATCGTCGCCGTCGCGTTCAGCCTGCCGTTGCGGGGCTGGTAGGCGAGCTGGAGGTGGTAGCCGGAGACGTCGTAGCCGGGATTGCCGCTGCGGGGGAAGAAGGGGTCGCGGGATTCGGTCTGGTCCGCCGACGCGCTCGCCGCGAGCAGGGCGGCAAGGGCGAGGCAGAGCAGGGAGGCGAGCCGGGTCCGCGACAAGCACCGATCCTACGCGGACGTACCGGACCCGCGGGCGAATTCTCGGCCCGCAAGCCCGCGACGACCGCCCACTACTCTCGGCCCGTGGCCCGCATCCACATCCTCGAGCGCGAGCAGCGCGTCGCCCTGCCGCTGGAGCGGGCCTTCGAGTTCTACGGCGACGCCCGCAACCTCGAGGCGATCACGCCGCCCTGGCTCGGCTTCCGCCTCACCTCGCCGCCGCCGCAACCGATGCGCGCCGGCTCCCTGATCTCCTACACGCTGAAGCTGCACCTCCTGCCGGTGCGCTGGACCACCCGGATCGAGGCCTGGGAGCCGCCGCACCGCTTCGTCGACGTGCAGCTCTCCGGCCCGTACTCGCTCTGGGAGCACACGCACACCTTCGAGGAGTGCGGCGACGGCACGATCGCGATCCGCGACCGCGTCCGTTACTCGCTGCCCCTCGGCCCGCTCGGCGAGCTCGCCCACCGGCTCTTCGTGCGCCGCGACCTGGCCCGGATCTTCGACTACCGCCGCGACGCGGTCGCCGGGCTGCTGGTCGACGAGCCGGTGCCGGGGTAGGCTGTCAGCGATGGCTGAGCCGACGCTGCCGATGACCGGGGGATGCATGTGCGGCGGCGTCCGCTTCGAGCTCTCCGAGCCGCTGCTCGGTTCCCTCTTCTGCCACTGCAAGCGCTGTCAGCGCCGCACCGGCACCGGCGTCTCGACCTCGGCCCTGACCGCCCCCGGTTCCTACCGCACGGTCGCCGGCGAGGAGCTCGTCGGCACCTGGGACCCGGGTGACGGCGGCTACGTCAAGGCCTTCTGCTCGCGCTGCGGCAGCCAGCTCTTCACCACCAACCCGGAGAACCCGGAGATCCTCGCGATCCGCATGGGCGCCCTCGACGACGATCCCGGCATCCGTCCCGGCGCCCACCAGTTCGTCGACTACGCCGCGCCCTGGTTCCCCGTCGCCGACGACGGCCTGCCGCGGTTCCCGGAGCGGATCGACGCCGCGGCGCTGCCGCCGGACTTCTAGCCGCGGCGCTCGTTCAGCCGCGCCGCCTGGGTGGTCAGGTACTGCTGCTCGGGGAGGGAGCTGGTGCGCTCGGCGGCAAGGCGGTACTCGGCGATCGCGGCGTCGGCGTCGCCCGCCAGCTCCAGCAGGTGGGCGCGGGTAGCGTGGAGGCGGTGGTGGCCCGCGAGCGGGTCGTCGAGCTCGGCGAGCAGGGCCAGGCCGGCCTCGGGGCCGTCGACCATCGCCGCCGCGATCGCGCGGTTGAGGGCGACCATCGGGTTGCCGGTGATCCGCTCCAGTAGGCCGTAGAGGCCGAGGATCTCGCGCCAGTCGGTGTCCTCCGGGCGGGCGGCGCGGGCGTGCTCGGCGGCGATCGCCGCCTGCAGCTGGTACTCGCCGACGGCGCCGCGGGCGACCGCCTCGGCGAGCAGCGCGACGCCCTCCGCGATCGCCGCCCGGTCCCAGAGCGAGCGGTCCTGCTCGTCCAGCGGCACCAGCTTGCCGGCGGCGTCGGTGCGGGCTTCGCGGCGTGCGTCGGTGAGCAGCATCAGCGCCAGCAGCCCGGCGACCTCCGGGTCCTCGGGCAGGGCGAGGCGGGCGATCCGGGCGAGGCGGATCGCTTCGGCGGCGAGCTCGGCCCGGGCCAGGTCGGGGCCGCCGCTGCTCACGTAGCCCTCGTTGAAGATCAGGTAGACGACGCGGAGCACCGAGCGCAGGCGCTCCGGGCGCTCGTCCGCGGCCGGCATCCGGAACGGCTCCGCCGAGGCCTCGACGCTCTTCTTGGCGCGGCTGATCCGCTGCGCCATCGTCGCCTCGGGGACCATGAAGGCGCTGCCGATCTCCGCCGTGGTCAGGCCGGCGACGGCGCGCAGGGTGAGGGCGATAGTCGAGGCCGGGGTCAGGGCCGGGTGGCAGCACATGAACATCAGCACCAGGGTGTCGTCGCTGTCGCCGGCGGCGTCTGGCTCGCTCGGGGGCGGCGCCTCGACCCGGTCGGCCGCGACCGCGTCCTCGCGCCCGCGCCGCGCCGCCTCGCTGCGGATGCGGTCGGTCATCCGCCGCGAGGCGACGTGGATCAGCCAGCCGACCGGGTTCTCGGGCACCCCCTGGGCGGGCCACTGGCGGGCCGCGTCGATCATCGCCTCCTGGACCGCGTCCTCGGACTCGCCGAAGTCGCCGAAGCGCCGCACGACCGCGGCGAGAGCCTGCGGCGCGGCTTCGCGCAGCAGGCTCTCGGTGTCAGGCGGGCGCCTCACTAGTGCTCGATCGGGCCCATCACCTCGCGGACCTCGATCGCCTGTTCGATCGCGGCGCCGTCGTGGGCCGGCGCGGCGGAGGCCCGGGCGGCGATCTCCAGCGCCCGCTCGATCGACTCGACGTCGATCATCCGGTAGCCAGCGAGCAGCTCCTTCGACTCCGGGAAGGGGCCGTCGGTGACGACCGGGGTGGAGGCGCCGTCGGAGACGACGAACTTGGCCAGCTCCGGGGTGGTCAGCGCCTGTGCCTCGACCAGCTCGCCGCGCTCGCGCAGCTCCGCGTTGAGGTCCTTCTGGAAGGCGATGTGGGCCTCGATCGCCTGCGGCGGCCACTCGCTCATCACCGGCACGCCCTCGCGCATGATTCCCCCGTAGTCCTGCAGCAGCATGAACTTCATGATTCGCCTCCTTGTCGTCGCGCCCGGTTGGCGCGTTCACCAGTCTGTCGGAGCCGCGGCCGCGTTCTCGACATCGGCCCGGAAATCTTCTCCCCGGCCGCGGCTCGCCCAGGCGCGAATCTAGAGCTCGAACTCGCCGCGTCGGTCCTCCGGGACCAGATCGACGTACTCGCGGTGGCGCTGGATGTAGGCCTTGACGAAGGGGCAGAAGGGGAGCACGGCGAGGCCGCGCTCGCGGGCGTCGTCGAGGGCGAAGGCGATCAGCCTGCCGGCCAGGCCCCGGCCCTCAAAGCGGTCGTCGACCTCGGTGTGCTTGAAGGCGATCTGGTCCGGCCGCGCCTTGTAGGTGGCGAAGCCGGCGAGCTCGCCGTCGAGGCGGATCTCGTAGCGCTCGCGCTCGGGCGCGTCGCCGACCGCGATCGTGGAGTCGCTCATCCGCCTACCGCCGCTGGAAGTCCCAGCGGAACAGCAGGTCGATCCCGGCCATCGTGTAGCCGTCGACCCGCGGTTCGCCGACGGCGGTCATCGGGAAGAAGCCGGTCAGCAGCGGCGCCCCGGTGGCGATTTCGCCGACCGCCGGGGTCAGGTGCAGTGGCAGCGTTCCCGGCCCGACCGCGCTCAGCGCCAGCCCGTCGGAGGAGTGGATGCGGTTCTGGATCGCCTTGCTGACCACGTTCTGGACCGGCACGTCGACCCGCAGCGTCGTCGTCGCGTTCGCCTTCGGGCGGAAGGCCGGGCCGACGTAGCGGGCGGTGCAGCAGGTGTAGGTGCCGGGCAGGTCTTCGCCGTTGAAGGTGCTGACCCGGCTCGAGCCGGTGAGCACGGTGAGGCGCAGCCGCGCCGGGCTCGGCCCCGACTTGACCTGGATCCGCGTCACCCGCCCGGAGGCGGGGACGATCGAGGTCGGGCGCAGCGAGTTGAGGTAGCCGCCGTGGCGGTAGGTGCAGGAGCGCTGGTTGGTCGGCGCCAGTTCGACCCCGCCGAGCGCGCCCAGGATCAGCGCCGACTCGCAGCCGTAGGTCGCGTTGGCCGTCCCCTGCATGGTGCTCCCGTACCACCGGGCCGAGGCCGGCGCCGCGAGCGCCAGGGTCACGGCGGCGGCGAGCAGGAGGGCGACGAAAACGGGCCGGGGACGGGGCACCCGCGCATCCTACGCGGGCGCCTCCGCGCCGGCTACTCGCGGTCGCCCAGCTCCCGCTCCCGCTCGTCGGCCTTGCGCTCGTTCAGCTGCGCCTCGGCGGCGGCGCGCTTGGCGCGCTCCTCGGCCAGCTGGGCCTCGGCGCGGGCGTCGTGCGCCTGCTCGCGATGGTGGTCGACGTCATCGTGCTTGGCCTGGACCTGGGTCCGGGCGAGCTGCTCGGTGCGTTTGCGTTTGGACGCGGCCGAGACCAGCGCGGCGACGATCACCAGTACTACTACGACGATGATCACGATCAGAACAGTGGACATGTGATTCCTCTCTAGTAACGGGGCGGTTGTCTGGGATCGACACGGTCCTCGACCGTGACTTCACGCCGCGCCCGCCGCGACCACATCTGCTGCTGGACGAATCCCAGGATCAGGCCGGCGAGGCCGGCGATCATCAGGATCAGCCCGACGGTGTCGATGCTGACGTGGGCCACGTGCAGGTTGGTCGCGAAGTAGAGAATCGCGCCGACCGCGATCAGGAAGATGGAGCCCCCGATCGTCATCAGATGCGCCCCAGCAGGAACAACGGCCCGACTAACGTTCCAACCATGTGACTCTCTCCTCCTAATCAGGGCCTCGCCTGGCGGGGCCTTTGGATTGGAAACGTTGCCTACCCCGATTTGTCAGTCCCAACTCATGGAATCGCGGGATAGGCGCTGACAGGCGTGCCGCGGGACCCGTTCAGGGATTGAGTGAGTCGGTCCCTACCCTGAACGGATGGCATCCCATGTGGGAAGTGGAGCGTGAGCGAGGCGGTGGCGAGCGACGCGGGCTCCCGCGCCGTGCTCCCGCGCCTGCTCTCCGACGAGCGCTTGGTGCGCCGTGCCGCGGCCGGCGACGAGGGCGCCTTCGCGGCGATCTTCGACCGTTACCACCAGCGCCTCTACCGTTACTGCCTGGCGATCGTCGGCGACGCCCAGGACGCCCAGGACGCGCTGCAGAACGCGATGGTCAAGGTGCTGCGGGCGCTGCCGGGGGAGGAGCGGCGGATCGAGCTGAAGCCGTGGCTCTACCGGATCGCCCACAACGAGTCGATCGAGCTGCTGCGCCGCCGCCGCGAGACCCGCGAGCTCGACGGCGAGCTGGCCGCCCCGGGGGCCGGCCTGGCGGCGGAAGCGGCCTCACGGGAGCGGCTGCGGCTGCTGCTCGCCGACCTCGAGGAGCTGCCCGAGCGCCAGCGCGGGGCCCTGGTCATGCGCGAGCTGTCGGGCCTCGAGTTCGCCGAGATCGGCGCCGCCCTCGGCACCTCGGCCGCGGTGGCCCGCCAGACCCTCTACGAGGCGCGGCTGGGGCTGCGGCAGATGGATGAGGGGCGGGAAATGAGCTGCGACGCGGTGACGAGGGCGCTCTCCGACGGCGACGGCCGGGTCTCGCGCCGTCGCGACCTGCGCGCGCACCTGCGCACCTGCGCCGACTGTCGCCGCTTCCGCGAGGAAATCGAGGGTCGCGAGCGCGACTTCGCGGCGCTGTCGCCGCTGCCGGCGCTGGTCACGGCCGGGCTTCTGCAGGGGCTGCTGGGAGGCGGGGCCGGAGCCGGGGGTGCGGGCGCGGGTGGCGGCGGTGCCGGTCTGGCAGCGGGGCTGGGAGGGGGCGCGGCGAAATCGATCGGCGCCTCGGGGGCCCTCAAGGGCGTGGCGGTGTTGGCGGCCGCGGCGGCGATCGGCGTCGGCGCCGCCGACCGCGGCGGCCTGATCGACCTCGGTCTGCCCGGGCACGGCGGCGCGCCCGCGGCGCCGGCGACGGGGCCGGCGGGCGACGGTTCCGCCACGGCGCCGGGCGACCGTGCCGGTGAACGGACTGCGCCGCCGCGGCTCGGTGCGGCCCCGGCGGCGAGCGGGCGCCAAGGGCTCAGGGACGCGCGCAGGGTCGGGCGCGGTGCGGTGACCGGGTCCGGCGCCGCGCTCAACCCCGGCGCCGGCTCGCCGGGGCGCGCGGCCCCCGACACCGCGGCCACTCCGATCCCCCAGAGTGCCGGCACCGCCCACCCACACGGCAGGGGCCACGAAAAGGAGCACCCGACCGCCTCCGCCCACGGGCAGCAGACGGCGGCGACCCACAAAGCCACCGGCAATGGCGCTGCCACCGGCGGCAGCCACTCCACGCACCCGGCGCACCCGCCCAAGCCCGCGCACCCCTCCACTCCCAGCGCTGAAAAGGGGTCTGCCGCGACCGCCCCGGCGCCGACCGCCACCGCTCCCGGCACGCAGCCGCACGGCCAAGTGGCGGCACCGGAGACCGAACCGGCGGCAGCTCCTCCCGGCGACGAAACCGGCAAGAAGCCCTAGTAGGAGGGCCCGACCCGCCCGTCCGGAAAGGGCCTGACACGCGTCGCCTGCCTCCGTTTCAGCAGCGGGAAGGCAAACGCGCCCCTCGTCCGCGGCGCACGAAGAAGGAGACGCGATGAAGCTCCAACTGAAGATTGCGATGGTCGTCGGCGTGTTGGCACTGGCCGCGGCCCCGGCGCCGGCGCTGGCGACCCAGCCGGCCGATCCGGGCCAGGGCAACGGCAAGGGGCCGCACTACACCCCGACGCCGCCCACCCCGGGAACGCCTGGGCCCGGCGCCGGCCTGCCCGCGAAGGCCAAGGCCTACGGGGTCTACTGCCAGGGAGAGAGCAAGAAGCACGTCGCCGGTGAGAAGGGCACGGCGTTCAGCCAGTGCGTCACCGCGATGGCCAAGGCCGCCAACGACGGCACCCTGAACCCGCGCAAGGCCTGCGCCGGGATGAGCAAGAAGCACGTCAAGGGCGAGAAGGGAACCGCCTTCTCCCGCTGCGTGAAAGCCGCCGCGAAGCTGCACCGCGACCAGAGCAGCGCCTCCTAACCTCCGGCCACCCGCGCATCCGACATTTGCCCCACCCCGCTGGGGTCAAGGTCGGATGCGCCGCCAGTGCCGCCTATTCGATCCCCTCCTGCTTGCCGCCCGGCATCAGGATCTGGGTGGCGACGTAGCCGAGGCCGAGCATCGCCGCGCCGACGTAGAAGGCGGTCTGCATCGCGTCGGCGAAGTCCTGGGGGCCGGAGGCGCCGGTCAGGTCGGTGGCACCGGCGACGATGCTGCCCATGATCGCCATCCCCAGGGCGGAGCCGAAGTTGCGGAAGGTCTGGATGATCCCCGAGCCCTGGCCGCGCATCGAGTCGGGCAGCCGGTTCAGCGCGTCGGTGTTGAGCGGCGAGAAGACGAGGCCGAAGCCGGCGCCGGTCAGCAGCATCCCGACCAGCGTTTCCGAGCGACTCAGGTCGGTCAGCTCGCCGGCCCAGACGATCATCCCGATCGTGCCGAGGAGGAAGCCGACCGCGACCGGTTTCTTGGCGCCGAACTTGTCCATCCAGCCGCCGCCGATCCGCGCGGCGACGAAGAAGGAATAGAACATCGTCAGGATCGAGAACCCGGCCTCGGTCGGTTCCTGGCCGACCGCGACCTGGAAGTACATGCTGCCGAAGAAGAAGACGGCGAGCCAGGGCCCGAAAGCGAGGAAGGTGAGCAGGTTGTCGACCGCGAACGGGCGGTTGGCGATCATCGCGTTGACGTCGATCAGCGGGTTCTCGGTCCTGCGCTCGACCGCGACGAAGGCGGCGAGGACGGCGACGCCGACGACGATCGAGCCGATCGTGGCCGGGTCCCCCCAGCCCCATTCGGTCGACTGCTGGATGCCGAGCACGGTCAGAGCCATGCCGACGACGATCAGGAAAGCGCCGCGCCAGTCGACCCGGGCCGGGCGCTTGACGTCGTTGAGCTTGGCGAAGGAGAACTCGATCAGCGAGAAGATCGCCACCGGCACGTTGATCCAGAAGATCGCCCGCCAGGTCCAGAACTCGGTCAGGTAGGAGCCGGCGACCGGCCCGATCGCGGTGAAGAGGCCGGCGACGATGAAGAAGATGGCGAGGCCCTTGCCGCGCTCGGCCGGGGGGAAGGCGTCGAGCACGAGGACCGTCGCCGAGGGGATCAGCAGCCCGGCGCCGACGCCCTGGAGGACGCGGAAGGTGACCAGCCACGGCACCGCGATGCTGCCGCTGTCCGGCACCAGGCCGCACATCAGCGAGCTGCCGGCGAAGAGGATGACGCCGGAGACGACGATCCGCTTGTGGCCGAGGATGTCACCGAGCCGGCCGCCGAGCGCGACGAAGGCGGCGGTCGAGAGCGCGTAGGCGGTGACCAGCCACTGCACCGCGGTCTCCGAGAGGTGGAGGTCGTCCTGGATCGTGCTGGCCGAGATGCTGACGATCGTGAAGTCGATCATCACCATCGCCATCGCCGGTACCAGCGGCCAGAGGACGCGGTAACGCTGGAATTCACTCGGCATGCTCGGCTCCTTTGGCCAGGGAGGACGGTCGACCGGGCGAAAACTAGCGACTGCGCAGGAGGCGTCCGACGGCGCCCATCATCTCCTCGGTCAGCTCCTCGCGATCGGCGGCGGTGGCGGCACCGACCACGCAGTGGCGCGCGTGCTCGTCGAGCAGGGCCAGGGCGACCTTGTCGAGCGCCGCCTGGGCGGCGGAGATCTGGGTGAGGATGTCGATGCAGTAGCGCTCCTCCTCGACCATCCGCTCGAGACCGCCGACCTGGCCGGAGATCCGCCGCAGCCGGTTCTTGATCCTCTCCTTGTCCTCGATGTAGCCGGGGTGCTGCGGGCGCTTCGCCATCTCGTTCCTCCTCGCGGTTGTCCTGGTGATCATACCTATACCCCCGTAGGGTATATACTGCGGTGACGATGAGCCGGATCAGCGAGCAAGAGCGGATCGACCTGCCGATCGAGGGCATGACCTGCTCCTCCTGCGCGGGCCGGGTCGAGAAGCGCCTCAACGCGATCGCCGGGGTCGAGGCGACGGTCAACTTCGCCACCGAGCGCGCCGCGGTCAGCTTCGATCCGGCCCGGGTCGGGGCGCGGGACCTGGTCGACGCGGTCGGGGAGACGGGCTACACGGCTTCGCTGCCGGCGGAGCCGGGCGCGGCGAGCGGCGGCGCGGACGCCGAGGACGAGCCCGGCTCCAGCGCCGACCTGCGCCGCCGGCTCGTCTTCGCCGCGGCCCTCTCGCTGCCGGTGCTGCTGATGGCGATGATCGAGCCGCTGCAGTTCGAGTACTGGCAGTGGGTCTCGCTGGCGCTGGCGGCGCCGGTCGTGCTCTGGGCCGGCCGGCCCTTCCACCAGGCGGCCTGGCTGAACCTGCGCCACGGCGCCCTGACGATGGACACGCTGATCTCGCTCGGCACCCTGGCGGCACTGGGCTGGTCGGTCGTCGCCCTCCTCTTCCTCGGCGCCGGCGAGCCGGGGATGACGATGCCGTTCGAGCTTGTCACCCCGCGCGACGCCGCCCCCGACCAGATCTACCTCGAGGTCGCCGCCGTCGTCACCACCTTCCTCCTCGCCGGCCGCTACTTCGAGGCGCGCGCCAAGCGCCGCGCCGGGGCGGCGCTGGAGGCCCTGCTCGGGCTCGGCGCCAAGGACGTCGCCGTGCTCGACGCGGCGGGGGAGGAGCGGCGGATCCCCGTCGCCGAGCTCGCGGTCGGCGACCGCTTCGTCGTCCGCCCCGGCGAGAAGGTCGCCACCGACGGCGTCGTCGAGCTCGGCTCCTCCGCCGTCGACCGCTCGCTGCTGACCGGCGAGTCGCTGCCGGTCGAGGTCGAGCCGGGAGACGAGGTCGTCGGCGCCACCGTCAACGTCGGCGGGCGGCTGGTGGTGCGTGCCACCCGGATCGGGGCGGACACGGCCCTGGCCCAGATCGCCCGCTTGGTCAGCGAGGCCCAGACCGGCAAGGCCCCGGTCGAGCGCCTGGCCGACCGCGTCAGCGCCGTCTTCGTCCCGGCCGTGATCCTCGCCGCGCTGGGCACGCTCGGCTTCTGGCTGCTCGACGGCGCCGGCACGACCTTCGCCTTCACCGCCGCCGTATCGGTGCTGATCATCGCCTGCCCCTGCGCGCTCGGGCTGGCGACGCCGACGGCGCTGCTGGTCGGGACCGGCCGCGGCGCCCAGCTGGGCTTGCTGATCAAGGGGCCGGAAGTGCTGGAGTCGACGCGGCGGATCGACACCGTCGTGCTCGACAAGACCGGCACGGTGACGACGGGGGAGATGGCGGTGGCCGCGGTGCACCTGGCCCCCGGGGTCGACGAGGCCGAGGCGCTGCGCCTGGCGGGCGCGGTTGAGGACGCTTCCGAGCACCCGATCGCGCGGGCCGTCGCCGCTCGCGCCCGGGCGGGCGGGGCGAGCCTGCCGGCGGTCGCGGAGTTCGCCACCGAGTCCGGGCTGGGAGTGCAGGGGGTGGTCGACGGGCACGCGGTCGTCGTCGGGCGAGTCGCCTTCCTGGCGGACTGGGCGATGCACCTCTCGCCCGAGCTCGAGGCCGCCCGGCGCGAGGCCGAAGCCCTGGGCCGGACCGTGGTCGCCGCCGGCTGGGACGGCGAGGCGCGGGCGCTGTTCGTCGTCGCCGACACGGTCAAGCCGGCGAGCGCTGAGGCGGTGCGGCAGCTGCGCGAGCTCGGCCTGCGGCCGCTGCTGCTGACCGGCGACAACGAGGCGACGGCCGCCGCGGTGGCGGCCGAGGTCGGGATCGAGGAGGTCGTGGCCGAGGTGCTGCCGGCCGCGAAGGCGGCGGAGGTCGAGCGCCTGCAGGGGGAGGGCCGGGTCGTGGCGATGGTCGGCGACGGCGTCAACGACGCCCCGGCGCTGGCCCAGGCCGACCTCGGCCTGGCGATCGGCACCGGCACCGACGTCGCGATCGAGGCCTCGGACATCACCCTGGTCGCCGGCGACCCGCGCGCGATCGCCGACGCGATCCGCCTCTCCCGCCGCACCCTGGCGACGATCAAGGGCAACCTCTTCTGGGCCTTCGCCTACAACGTCGCGGCGCTGCCGCTGGCGGCCGCGGGCCTGCTCAACCCGATCATCTCCGGTGCCGCGATGGCCCTCTCCAGCATCTTCGTCGTCACCAACTCGCTGCGCCTGCGCGGGTTCACGCCGCGACGCGACTAGAGCGACCGCCACGAGGAGTGCATTCCCCATCTATATGGCGGTGAATGCACTCCTCGTCATCAGCGGGCCGGCAGCGTGAACACCGGCAACGGCTGGTCGACCGGCTCGCAGAGCGCCGCCGGCGCTTCCTCCCGCACCAGCGTGCGGCGCAGCTGGAAGAAGGCGACAGCGCCGAGGATCGCCGGGATCCCGAGCTGGACGACGCGGTAGGCGAGCACGGCGGCGGTTGCCTGCGAGAGCGGGCTGCCGTAGAGGGTGAGGGCCCCGATCAGGCCGCCGTCGATCCCGCCGATCCCACCCGGGAGCGGGATCAGGCCCCCGAGCTGGCCGATCACGTAGGCGAAGACGAAGGCGGCGAAGGGGGGAGTGCTGCCGAAGGCCGCGAAGGCGGCGGCGAGGGCGACGACGTCCAGTGCCATGTAGCCGATCGAGCCGAGCAGGGCGTAGGGCTGTCCCGACCGCAGCAGGCCGGCCGCGTCGTGGACGCCGTCGGCGATCGTGACCGCGGCGCGACGGACGAAGTGCGCGGCCCGGGCGCGCCGGCCCGCGTCCGCCGCCGGGCGGCTCCGCTCCGGCCCGACCTGGCGCAGGATCCGCGGCAGCACCGCGACCAGCACGATCGCCGCCACCGCCAGCCCGCCCAACGCCCAGGTCAGGATCAGCGGCCCGCCACCCGGCAGCACCCCCGTCGCCAGCGCCAGCCCGAAGAAGGCCGCGCAGAGGAAGTTCGGGGCGCTGGTGAGGACGAAGAAGGCGACGCTGCGCCGCGCGATCCGGTCGGCGCTCATCCCACCTTGCCGCAGCGCCCAGGCGCCCAGGGCCAGCCCGCCGACGCCCCCCGCCGGCACCAGCACGTTCGTCCCCTGCTCCGCCATCCCGATCTCGTAGCTGAACCGCCACCCCAATCGTGTGCAGAAGACCCCCCGGAACGCGACCACATAGGAGAGGCAGGAAGCGACCTCGAGGAAGAACAGCGCGACGAGCCAGACCCCCTCCGCATGCGCAAACCGCTCCCGCACCTCGTCCAACCCCGGCAGCGTGCTGATGAGGAGCGCCACGACCAGCCCGACCACAACGAGCCCACCGGCCCGGCGGGCGAACCCACCGGCGCTCAGTTCGCGTGGGAGCGGTTCCGGGAGCTGGACGGACATCGCAGACGATCTTCGCAGGGGGCTTACGCGGGTGAACCGGTTCTGCGTGACGACTGGTCGAGGTCAAGCGATTTAAATCTCCGTAGTGCTGAAAATAGCTGCACCGGGCTACGATGCACAGGTGGCCGAGGCAGTTGTAGAGGGGGATCCCAGACAGGCATGGTTGATGCTTGCGGTTGGCGACGACCGCCAGCACGGTGGGAATGACGGCTACGACGATCGACCCTCGGCCCATTACAGCTGGGATGAGACTGTGCCCAATCACGCTGCGGTGCAGGTCGGCGACACGGCTGTGCTCTGGGACAAGCACTCTCTTCTCGGGGTCTCGGTTATCGAGTCGATTGAGAAGAGAAGGATTACGAAGAAGCTCTATTCGTGTCCGGAGTGCGGGCTGGCTGGTTTCAAGGCACGAAAGACCGTTACGCCACGGTTCAAGTGCTACAAATGTGGTGCCCAATTTGATGTGCCGCGAACCCGATCAAAACGGGTCTTGACCTATCGATCTGAGCACGGGGTAGCTTGGATTGACCTCTCAGGATGTCTCTCCGGTCCGGTGCTCAGAACACTGTGCGAGCACCCGTCCTCCCAGTTGAGCATCAGGCGCCTCCGCTGGCCGATGTTTACTGCTGCCATTGCTCACCACGATCCAACGTTGAGACTCACCATCGTTGACTCCCGATCGGATTCCATTACTGGTGGACATCGACCAAGAACGGTGCGTGTGCGCATTGGTCAGGCAGCTTTCCGCAGCATGCTCTTAGAGACATTTGGCGAGATATGTGCACTGACCGGTCCGGCGCCGGCGCCAACGTTGGAGGCTGGGCATCTCTACAGTTTCGCCGAGTTGGACGAACACCATACTCATGGTGGCTTGATGTTCAGACGAGATATTCACCGCCTCTTCGATCTTGGTGAGCTGGCGGTTGATCCAGACAGTCATAAGATTGACGTGGGCTCGGACCTCATGGCATTTCCCGCTTATGCCTCGCTTCAAGGAGCGCCGCTTCGGGTTTCTCTTAATGCAGGGCATCAGAAGTGGCTGGCCGAGCATTGGGACATGCATCGCGTCGTATAGGCCAGTCAAGCGGCACTGAAGATCAGTGCCTTCAACGGCTTTGAAAAGGGCTTTGCAATCCGTCCTGTCCGCGAGTTAGCCTCGGATATCCCGATGAGAAGCCGAGACACGTCAGCAGCCAAGGCGGGATCGGCGACTGGGAAGGGCCCGGATAGACGCCCCGCTGTCGCTCACCACCGGGGACGGCCAGTGCGGCCGAGTCGTCATCCTCGCTCGCCCGACCCGACCGATATGACCGCCGTCAGGGACTGGGTCGCCGATCGCAGTCACCCGACCGCAATCGATATTTTCGCCGGCGCTGGCGGTCTTTCCCTCGGGCTCCATCAGGCCGGCTTCGACGTTCTTGTGGGGGCAGATTCCGATGCCTGGGCAACTGAGACCCACGCCGCCAACCTGCCAGGGCTCACTTGGACCGGGGATCTCGCCGACCCGGGTCACTTTCTCCAGTCTCTTGAGGTTTGGGGGATTAAGACGGTCGATCTGGTTGCCGGCGGAGTTCCCTGCCAGCCCTTCAGCAGGGCGGGACGGCCGCGTATCGCGAACCTCGTGCAGCGAGGAGAGCGCGGCGCTCACGATGCCCGCGCGGAACTCTGGGAGAGCTTCATTGCTGTCGTGGAGACGCTGCGACCCCGAGCGGTCTTGGTCGAGAACGTCCCCGATCTACCCCGCTGGAACGACGGTGCTGTTCTTATGGGCTTCTACGAGTCTCTTCGAGAGCTTGGATACAACGTCGAGGCGCGGATCTTGGACGGATTCCGTTACGGGGTCCCACAGCATCGCCAGCGTCTAATTCTTCTCGGTCTTGCCGAGGGGCGTCAACCCATCTGGCCTGAGCCACAGGAGGAGTCGGTCACGCTAGGCGACGCTATCGATGACCTGCCGATCGTTCCCCGCGCCCAGCGCTCGGAGGAGCTGCCCTACGATCTTGGTCGGATCCGCAACGATTTCCAGCGGGAGATGCGTGCCGGCCTCGTCGGCGATGCTTCCGAACTGGTCTGGGATCACATAACCCGCGATGTCCGTCCCGATGACCTGAAAGCCTTCAAACTGCTTGGCGAAGGCCAGACCTATCTCGATCTTCCCGAGGACCTGCGTCGCTACAGGTGGGACGTGTTCACCGATAAGTACAAGCGGCTCACCAGGGATGAACTGTGTCGGTCAATCACCGCACATATTGCCAAAGATGGCTACTGGTACATACATCCCGATCAGCACCGAACCCTTTCCATACGTGAGGCTGCCAGGGTCCAGACTTTTCCGGATGACTTTCGCTTTGCGGGTACGCAGACCCATCGCTACCGTCAGATCGGTAATGCCGTTCCTGTCAAGTTGGGTCGCGTGGTGGGGGAAGGGATCGTCGAGGCCTTGGCCGCGGAGGGCCAAGAGAAGGCGACCCGCGATGCCTTCCGGACCCAGTTGCTTGCGTGGCATGGCGAGCGTCCGACCCGTCGACCTTGGCGGACCGCATCCGACCCCTGGCATGTTCTCATTGGCGAGCTCGCCCTGCGCCGGGCACCAGAGGATGTTGTCACTGTCATGTATCGACTGCTCAAGACCGCCGCGAGGTCACCGCGGGCCGTCGCGAGAGACCCGCTCGCCAGCGCCGAGGTCCTGCGCAAGATCGGATTGAAGACTGCGGCCGCGGCGATCGTCGCAATTGCCGTGGACCTCGTGGAGCGGTTTGACGGCAGGGTGCCGGAAGATTCGCTGGAACTTCGTTCCCTGCCAGGCGTCGGCGATTACCTGGCGGAGGCCATTGTCTGCTTCGGCTTCGGTCGCCGCTCCGTGCTCGTGGACAGTACGACGAGCCGAATATGCACGCGGGTTCAAGGTCGAGATGTCCGCAAGCGCTTCCAACTCAGACTCGATCTCTACGGGCTCGCGGGAGGCTCTGGGCCCGATTCAAGGTTCAATCGCGCCCTGTTGGATCTTGGCGAAGCCGTCTGCAGGCCGAGCTCTCCCACCTGTGGTGAATGCCCCGTGGCCGAGCTTTGCGCTTTTGCTGCGACAGAGGACGTCAAAGCCGACCCGACACAGGTGCTTAGCCAATGAGCAGGTTTGTGACGGTGCTGCCGTCAGCGCGGAAGCTGATGGAGTCCCTGCGCGACATCGGCTACGACCTCCCCTCCGCGGTCGCCGATCTTGTCGACAACTCGATCGACGCTGGTGCCGAGAACGTCGAGGTGACGTTCGTTGATGACGGCGCTCGTTCCTGGATCCGGATCGCCGATGACGGCATGGGAATGAGCGCCGGCGAGCTCGACGAGGCGATGCGCTACGGCAGCCAACGTTCCTACTCGTCCTCGGCGCTGGGTCACTTCGGGCTGGGCCTAAAGACGGGCTCGCTCTCCCAGTGCCGACGCCTCACGGTCGCCTCGCGACGTCGGCGCAACGCCCGCATCGTCGCTCGCAGTTGGGATCTCGACCTCGTCGCCGAACGCGATTCATGGGATCTCGACAGCCCACCGAAGGCGGAGCTGCCGCCGCAACTGCTGGAGCCGCTGGAAGGGGCGACCGGCACGGTTGTCCTCTGGGAAAATCTGGACCGAATTCTTGCCTTCCGCAATCCGGATGGAGCGGTGACGCGTCGGGCCCTCAACGCGATGTCCAGTGACGTCGCCGCTCACCTGGGGATGGTCTTTCATCGGTTCATCAGCGGCGAGTGGGCAGGGGGGGAGGCGTTCGTCAACATCTCCGTCAACGGCGTCTCCGTGTCGGCTTGGGACCCGTTCGCCAGAGAGGAGCCGAACACGACGGTTCTGCCGAAGCAGACGATCGAGTTGACCCGGGAAGAGGGACCGACCGCAAAGCTCATGGTGCAGCCCTACGTACTGCCGAGCCAGAATCGCTTCTCGACTCCGGAGGCCCACCAGATCGCAGCGGGCCCGAACCGTTGGAACCGTCAGCAGGGTCTCTACGTGTACCGTCGGGACCGAATGATCCAGTCCGGGGGGTGGAATCGTATCCGCACGCTCGACGAGCACGCCAAGCTCGCCCGGATCGCGATCGATCTTCCGACCGGCCACGAGGAGCTGTTCGGCATCAACGTGGCGAAGATGTCGATCGTGATTCCAGAGGCCGCCCGCCCGCCTCTACGTGCGATCGCGTCGGCGGTCGTCCAGCGGGCCCAATGGAACTACCGCGATCAGGTACATGCTTCGGCGCAGAGTAGTGCGGCCGCCGGGGAGGTGGAGGAGCGCAGCGTTCTCTCGGTGGTCGACGGAGGTCCCTCGATCAGTGGCGACTGGCCGCTGATTCTGAGGACCGTCAACGACGCCCTTGGGGATGTCCCAGGCCGCCGCGACGATCTCCTCCTGCGCCTCGCCAACGCTTTCAACTGAGATCGACCGCCTGTAGGGTGCCTGAGTGGCCGATGGGAGACCAATACCCACCAGTGTGCGGGTCAGTCAGCAGATGGCTAGGGTCGCGCGGCGTGACACCCGCCCCGAGCTTGAACTCAGGCGAGAGCTCCATGTACGCGGTCTGCGTTATCGCGTCGACGTCACGCCCGACTCCCGCTTGCGCGGGCGGGCCGACATTCTCTTTCGCTCCGCCCGCGTCGCGGTATACGTCGACGGTTGTTTCTGGCACAGCTGTCCCGAGCATGGCGTACTGCCTAAGGGCAACCGTGAGTGGTGGCGGGCGAAGTTGGAGGCGACCGTGCTTCGCGACCGTGCAGCCGAGTCGACCCTGCGCAGACTTGGTTGGACGGTGGTCAGGGTCTGGGAGCACGAGGATCCCGTCACCGCCGCGGATCGGGTGGAAGCCGCCGTGCGGTCCGGGGCTGTCGAGTCTGCTGGAGTGAACTGATGGAAGGCTCGGCCCCGACCACCGTTTCCGGCGATCTGAACCGGCTCACCGACGAAGATATCTTCGTCAAGGAGATCGTCACCCAGATGCGCAGCGGCGCCGGTTGTCCACTGGACGCGGCTGTTGAAAAGCTTAAGGAGCTAGCCGGTGTGATGGCCGACGATCCAGCCACCCAGCGGGCTAGGATCGACGAGGCGGCGGACAAGATCCGCGAGCTCTCGCGGTTGACCGCCGAGCTCACCGACCCGCGAGGATTGACCGCCGGCGGTCGCCCTTCGTGGTACCCGGGACCGCGCGACGATGACCTGCATTGGCCGCGTCTGAAAGCGCTGCTCGGATCCGAAGGGTGGGCACCCGAGTCGATCAGGGATGTGGACGTTGCTTCAACCAAGGTGGTCGCCCACTGTGCCGATCCGTTTGAGCCTGAGTTCGCTCGCAAGGGCTTGGTCCTCGGCTACGTGCAGAGCGGAAAGACCACCAACTTCACCGCGGTGATCGCGAAGGCCGCGGACGCCGGCTACTCCTTCTTCATCGTGCTTTCCGGGGTGCACAACGGCCTGCGCCAGCAGACCCAAGGCCGCCTCGATCAGCAGCTGTTCGACCAGTCACGCACGAAATGGCATCGGCTCACCGGTGAGGAGGACTTCCGCCCCGGTTCGTCGGTCGACGCGATGCTGAGCGCCGGTGACCAGAAGGTGATCGCGGTAGTCAAGAAGAACGCCTCCCGCCTGAGGGCGCTGAGACGCTGGTTGGGCGAAGCACACGAGGAGACTCTCGCCCGCTGCTCCTTTCTGATCATCGACGACGAGGCGGACCAAGCCTCGATCAACACGGCTAAACCGGGCAGCACCGCGACCTCGATCAACCGTCTGATTCGCCAGATTTTGGTCGAGCTCCCCCGCGTCAGCTACATCGGCTACACGGCGACCCCGTTCGCGAACGTGCTGATCGATCCCGGAGTCTCGGACGATCTCTATCCGAAAGATTTCATCATCGATCTGCCGCGCCCTCGCGAATACGTCGGCCCCGAGACCCTCTTCGGCCGAGAAGCGCTCGAGTTCGACGAAGGTGACGAGGCCCTTGCTGACGGACACGACCTGATCCGCGAAATCCCAGTGGACGAGGTGGGGCAGCTGAAGCCAAAGGGGAAGTCCGAGCGGGCGGATTTCGAACCTGCCGTCGCACCGAGTCTCGCCGAGGCGGCGCGGTACTTCCTACTTTCGACGGCCGCACGACGGGTGCGCCAGCTCAGCAACCGGCACGCCACCATGCTGGTGCACACCTCGCAGTACACGCTCGTGCACGCGAGCCTGAGGCGGGCTATCCAGAACCACACCGTCAGGGTCGCCGAGCGACTCGCGACTCGCGACCCCGCGCTGATCGATGAGCTTCGCGTGCAGTGGGAGCGGGAGTCCGGCCTTGTCACGGCCGAGGAGTTTGGCTTGGTCCCAGTGGCTTGGGAGCAGGTCCTCGATGAGCTGCCGGCGGTTGTGAAGGACCTCAAGGTGATCGAAGACAACTCCCGAAGTGAGGACCGGCTCGACTACAGCAAGCCGTCACAGGTGGTGATCGCGGTCGGTGGCAACACGCTCTCCCGAGGCCTGACTCTCGAGGGTCTCAGCGTTTCCTACTTCGTCCGCACGGCCAGTGCCTACGACACCCTGCTCCAGATGGGTAGGTGGTTCGGCTACCGCAAAGGCTACGCCGATCTCACGCGGATCTGGATGACCGATGAAATGCGGGGGTGGTTTCGGCACCTCGCCACCGTCGAGCAGGAGATCAGATACGAGATCGAGCGCTATGAGGGGGAGCACAGAACCCCGGCCGAGCTGGCGGTCCGGATCAGGACCCATCCAAAGCTGGCAATCACCGCGGCGGCCAAAATGCAGGACGCCATCCTTGCCCAAGTCTCGTACTCGGGGCGGCGACTGCAGACGATTCTCTTCAACGAGAAAAATGCCGATTGGCTTGGTGCCAATCTCGAAGCTGGCCGTGACTTGATCCGCTCCCTCAGGGAGAGCGGCCGACGCACAGTTTCCCCTCGGGCTGGACTGATGGTCTTCCGCGACATCGAGAGTCAGGCCGTGGTCGATTTCATCACCGCCTACAACTTCCATGAGAACAGCCGCGATCTGAACTCCGAGGCGATCTGTGCCTACATCCGACGCCGACTCGAAGCTGACGAGCTCCGGCACTTTTCGGTCGCGATCGCCGGATTGCCGCGGAAGGATGAGGTGCTCGGAGCGGTTGACCTGGGGCTCGATGATCAGGTCGCTTGCGTCAATCGCGCCCGCCTACCACATGTCGACCGTGACTACGCTGACATCAAGGCGCTGATGTCACGCGGCGACCGGGTCTTCGATCTGGGTCTAGCTCCCGCTGATGTGGCAGCGATGTCAGCGACCGAACTGGAACGCGGTCGCGACCGGCCCCCGGCCGGCGTCGGTCACGGAACCGGCCTTCTCGCCCTCTATCCAGTCTCGAAAGACAGTGAGCCGAGAAGGGGCGTTAAGACCCGACTCCCCATGGAGGCTGTCGAGCATGTTCTCGGCGTTGGCTTGGTCTTCCCGACCTCGGACTCGGAGGGCTCGGTCGATTACTACACCGCCGATCTTTCCGGCATGGAGCGAGAAGAGCCGGGCGAGGAGGACGAAGTGGACGAGGACGAGGAGCTGGGCACCGAGTGAGTACCGGGCTCGTCGATCGAATCCGGCTCGGCTGGATCGTCCTTGCGGAAGCGGACGATCCCTCTCCTGGAGGGCTCATCACGCATCCTCTTGCTGATGCCGGCCCCCGCGAGCTGCTGCTCGGCCGCGATGTCGGCGGAGTTCCGTGTCTGCTTGTTCCCGCTGATGGTCCCGGCCCCGAGGAGGACGTTGGTGTGGTCACCGTTCGCAACCGTGGTCTCGTCGCGGCAGACCGGACCAGAACCTTCGTCGTTATCTCCTGCGGAGATTCGTCACTGCGCGACGTTTTCGACCACCTGCTGGTCGGGGTGGCAGCTGCCCTTGAAGCCGACTCGTCGCAGCACCCTGGTGTGGTGGCGATCAGGGTTTTGGCTCACTGGAAAGAGCTTCTTCGTGGTAGAGCCCAGCTTCTTGGCCCGACCGACTTGGCCGCACTGCTCGCCGAGATGCTCGTACTCGAGGAGGTGATCAAGCATGATCCGATGCGCTCGCTTGCGGTCTGGACCGGCCCCTCCAAAGCAAGACATGATCTGCGCCGAGGAGACCATGCGATCGAGGTGAAGTCAACTTTATCTCACACCGGCCGGCAGATCACCGTGAACGGGGTCGACCAGCTGGAGATGCCGCCCAACGGTTCGCTGACTCTTGCCTGGCATCGCTTCGAGCCGGTGCCGGACGGGCCGCTTTCGGTTTTCACCGTCGCCGACAGGTTGATCGCGGCGGGCGTGTCGGCGGTCGACCTCTATCAGCGGCTTGAGGCGGCCGGCAGTCCCCCGTCCGCCCGTGACGTTCACGACGGCGTGCGGTTCAGACTGCGGGAGCGCCGGTTTTTCACCGTGGATGGGGACTTCCCCCGTATTACCACCGCGACCTTTCCGCAGGGAGTTCCCCCCGGTGTCGACGACCTCAGCTACAAGGTGACGTTGCCTGAGGACAGGGCGGCCCTCGATACGGATGATGTCAATGCGGCTCTGGCCCGACTCGGTGGCGCGGCGTGACCAGGCTAGAGCGTTTCTCAGAGCGTTACCAGCCGACGGGGGGGCTAGCTGCGGAGGGAGTTCTCAATCAGCTCGGCCGGCCGAATACCGAGCCGTTGGAGGTGCTCGTGCGTGAGGCCGTCCAGAATTGTTGGGACGCTGGTCGTGATGCGGCGATACCCGTGGAGGTCGAGTTTGGTTTCCGCACCCTCGAAGGCGGCATGCTCGATGTCCTGCGCGAGCGTGTTCTGTCGGATCCACCCCCGGGGCACTCGCTGAAGGATGAGCTTTCCGAGCGGGTCGGGCTGCTGCATGTTGCGGATTTCGGAACCAGTGGTCTCGGGGGGCCGACCAGGGCCGACGCCGAGCCCACCGGAAAGATGGACTTCGTCGACTTTGTGAGAAACGTCGGCCAGCCACCGGACACGGAGTTGGGGGGTGGCTCCTTCGGCTACGGCAAGGCCGCCTTCTATCTCGCCAGCCGCGCCAGCACGATCATCGTTGACACCTACTGCGCGGTGGAGCGGGAGCGGCGACTGATCGCCTATGGCCTCGGGGAGCACTATCGCGCCGATGGGGTCGCGTTCACCGGCCGGCATTGGTGGGGGGTGCCGGTCGACGGTGTGCCGGAACCACTCACCGGTGATGCCGCCACGGCACTCGCGGGTTCACTGGGCCTGCCTCTACGCGAGGGAGACCGGTACGGAACGACGGTGGCGATCGTCGCCCCCTACCTGGCCAGTGTTGGCGATAACGAGCAGCTGACGTCCCGGGAAGCACTCGAGTTCATCGGCGAATGCCTGATCTGGAACTTCTGGCCGAAGATGACCGCGGCTCCCGGGGTCGCCGCCGCGATGAAATTCAGGCTGATCGACGAGGGGGAGGAGATCCTGCCGGACGATCCCCGGACGCATCCGCAACTGAGACCATTCGTCGAGGCCATGGACCTGCTCCGAGAGGACCGGGAAGTGCCGGCGGGTGACATGTTCTCGATCCGGAGTGAGCTGCACAGCCAGCGTCCACGGCAGGCCCTGGGGACCTTGGCCGTGCGTCAGGCGGCGACTGCCTCCGAAGCTGTGCCGTCGACCGGTCCGGTCACCCGCGGCGCCTTGGGCACCGCCTCCGGACTGCACCACGTCGCCCTGATGCGTAACGCCGAGCTTGTCGTCCGCTATGAATCCGGACCGCCCCCGCTCGTGCCCGGACGCGGTTACGCGGGCGTGTTCCGCTGCGACCGCGAGCTGGATGAGATCTTCCGTCGCAGTGAGCCGCCCACCCACGATGCCTGGATATCGAAGACGTTGCCGGAGCGCCGCGAACGGACCTTCGTCAACGTCACTCTCAATCGCATCAACGAGCTGCTCCGCGAGTTGACGACCCCCTCGGTGGATCTCGCCTCCGCGGCCGTCAGCAGAGTCTCGGTGGGGCGGTTTGCCGACGATCTTGCCGGTCTGATGCCGGGTCTCGACGGGCCCGGCGCGGGGCGAGTCTCAACCGGACCCGGTGGGGGTGAGGAAGGTCGTCCGAACGGCGGAGGGAGGGGACGATCGGAAGAAGACGGTGGATCGAGAGGGGGGTCATCCGCGCTCGATGACTCCGTAAGTCCACATATCCTCGTGGTCGGAGCCCCCGAGCTGCAGGTTGACAAAGGCGGTGGGATCGTAATCCGAACCCCGTTCTCGCTTGAGACGGCGGGTTGCGACGCCCGAGTGAGCGCCAGTGTCGAAGTGCTGACGATGGACGGCGGTCAGGTCGAGACGGAGCCGCCGATTGATGGGGTGATCCCAGACGTCGTCGGCTGGGTAACTCCAGAGCGGGAGATTCGCGGGGGCGGTTCGGCGCTCGCCCGCCCGTCGGAGTCCGGCGAGTGGGAGGTGAGGGTCGGTTACGAGCCGGACCTCATGATCCGGGTCGCGATCGACGTCGAGGTGAAGCAGCCGTGAAGCGAACCACCGCGGTAGCGCCGTTCCGCCTCGCCGCCTCCACCAGCGTGACCGGGGAGTCGTGGTGCTTCACTGGGTCCGGAGAGCCGCTCGGCGATCGCGCCGAGCACTGGGACCCGGATATGACCCTGCGCCTCGACCGCCGGGTCCACGTCGACGTCGACGCCGTGTTGGCCTCCACGGGGATCGAATCCGCTGACCGGCTGGCGCTTGCCGTGGTGTGGAAATCGGACCGCACCCGGCTGCGGGGTCCCGGGATGAGCGTGCCTCTGACCGGACGCCGCGGCGAGACCGAAGTCTCGCTTTCGCTCGACGTTCCCGGACACCTCGCCGGTGGCTCGCTCGAACTTCGAACGGTCCTCATTTGCACCGGGGCGGGAGCGGAGGAGAGTCCGATCGTCGCCGCGCGGGCGGGGGCCGTCCTCTGGAGCGAGCGATCGTCGGTGGCGCTCGAGGGTTCGGCCGCACGCTTTCCGATCACCGTTCTCGACTTCGCCGGAGTACCTGGTCTCGATGACCAGGCGCCGTGGGCACTCGAGTGGTCTCCGCAGGATCTCGATCAACCGGTCCTTGGGGCGATACGCCTCCTCGTCAACTCCGCGGCGCCCACGGCGGTGGCGGCGATCAGCGGCGACGACGATCCCGAGTCCCTCGCGATCGCGACCATGGTCCGCTTCGATGTCGCCCGCTGTCTAATTCACGGCGCTCTCGAAGAGGAGGGATTCGTTGACGGATCGAGGCACTTCGAGGTCGACTCGGTCGGACGCATGCTGCGAGAGTTGATCGAGCGGTACTGGCCCGGCGTGGCCCTCGACCTTCTTTCCCGGCGCCAAAGCGAAACTCCCCACAGGTTTGAATCTGAGTTGCAGGCGAAGACGGGCCTGCTGGCGGCATGAGTGTTCTACTTCCACGTTTGGGCAGGCCGGAGGTCGACGCCCTGCTCGACCGCTTCGCCGAACTCGGCCCCGAAGAGATCGCGGCGTCGATGCCGGTCGAAGCAACGCCCTTCACCTATGCGCCGGTTGGAGGAGCCAGGGCTCGGACGCAGTTCATGCTTGATCTGCGGCGGGAGGTGGTCGCGCTTGCCTCTGAGCTCGGTTACCCCGGCTCGCGCGAACAGCGGAGCCTTCACGCCTTCGACTCCGACTGCGCCTACCTCCTCCATCAGCAGTTGGGAATCACCCCCCACGAGGCCGGACATCGTGAGGCCTGGGCTTGTCTTACGACGGCGCATCTGCTCGATGTGGCGGTTTGGCGCTGGGACGGGATTACCGATAGGAACCGTGTCAATGGTGATGTCAACCGGGACACCTTTCGTCGTCTCTGGTGGCGGGCAGAGATGCTCCACGATCCGGCACAACAGTGGGACGGCTTTGGGGGTCTCGGCGAGGACGAGATCGTCGCAATCATGGAGCGCCCTGGAGTAACCGGTAATCCTGAGGTTGCCCGAGCGATAGTTCGTGTCTTTAGGGCCCAGCTCGACGACGCTCCAGCCTTACTGCCAGTACGAATGCACTTGATGCGCGATGCGATGAAGCGACTCACGCGCCTGACCCCCTTTCTCTCGCTGGATGTGGTGGGACCTTCGGAGATCCACGTTCTCATTGAGGCCCTGATGCAGGACGCCGCGGATGCCGTTGCGCGTGAGCAGGTTGCGCTTGGCTCCCACGATTGACCGAGAATCCCTGCCCGATTATCAACCGCCGCCTTGTCGCCACGCCCGCTCGACCTGTCGCATCAGCGCTGGGTAGACGATCAGGTAGCGGAACGGTTTGATCAGGGTCATGTAGCCGTGGCCGAAGGCGCCGCGTGGCTTTACGTAGACGGCCATCTGGCCTTGATAGCGGCCTTCGCCCCGGTCGGCCCAGGCGAAGTGGGCGACGCCGTGGACGGTCTGGTTCGAGACCTCGGCGGCGGCCTCGCGGTCGGTGCGGTAAAGAGGGCTGAAGGGGACCGAGCTGAAGTCCGCGTCGGCGGCCGTGCCGCGCAGGTCCTCCGGTAGCCGCTCCTGCAGGGACGTTTCGTCGGTGCCCGGGATCGTCAGCTTGCTCGCGGCGCCGTTGCTACCGGCCGGGACGGTGATCCTGCCCAGCCCGAACCAGGAGCCGAGGCGATCGCGCAGCTGCCAGAGGAAGCGGGTGGCGCTGGAGTCCGACTGGGCCGGGTCGAGGGAGCCGAGCATCTCGATCAGCTTCGGGAAGTCCTCGGCCCCGCCCTCGACCGGGAGGGCCCAGACATCCTCCAGGGTGAAGTCGGGCACGATCTCGCGGATACGCCAGGGCTGGGACTCGTGCTCGGAGTTCGGGATCCGGCCGCTCTCCATCGATCCATACGTCATCGTATGGATGAACGCTACGCTCCTCGCTTGCGCTTGTCAATACGGTGCCGTATAGATAGGCGATGGCCAAAGCCCGCACTCCCCGAACAGCCTGGATCGACGCCGCGATGACCGCGCTCGCCGCGGGCGGCCCGGAGGCGGTGCGGATCGAGGTTCTGGCCAAGCAGCTGGGCGTCTCCAAGGGCGGCTTCTACTGGCACTTCGACGACCGGCAGGCGCTGATCGAGGAGACGCTCGACGCCTGGGAGAAGACCGGGACCGAGGACGTGATCGCGACCGTCGACAGCGGCGCCGACGATCCGCGGGCGAAGCTGCGCCGCCTCTTCGAGCTCGCCCCGGCCGCCAAGGGACTGTTCGCGGTGGAGCTGGCCCTGCGGGACTTCTCGCGCCGCGACCGCGAGGTCGCCAAGCGGCTGCGCCGGATCGACCGGCGGCGCCTGAGTTACCTGCGCTCCCTCTTCGGCCAGTTCTGCGCCGACGAGGAGGACGCGGAGGCGCGCGCGATGCTCGCCTACTCCCTGTTCGTCGGCAGCTACTTCGTCACGGCCGCTCCCGCCAAACGATCGCGGGCGCAGGTCATGCAGTTGGCGATCGAGCGGTTACTCGACGGGAGCCCGGGTACCCCCGGGTCATGAGAAGGCTCTCCCTCCCTGGCGCGATCGCCATCGCTGTCGCCGCCCTCGCGCTGGCGCTGAGCGCGGCCGTCCAGGCGGCCGGCCCGACCTCGACGGCGGCACGGGTTCCCGCCCTGGCGGACGCGAGGAAGAGGCTCAACTCGTTCGTGCCGCCGCCCGGCTCTCAGCGCGTCGGCGCACTCCCGAAGAGCCTGCGCCTCACCTCGCCCCTCTACACGCGCGGGAGTCCCAACTTCCTCGACCTGCACGCGTTCTGGATCGTTCCCGAGCCGGTCGAGGCGACGCGTCGCTATCTGGAGGAAAATGTTCCCACTGGCACGAAACTGGGATCGGAAGGCGAAGAGGGGGACCGCAGCGGGGTCTACCGCTGGGACTACGCCTACGAATGGCCCGAACTCGCCGAAGTGGCGGACGGCCGCAGCCTGCTCGTGGGCGTCGTCGCCAGGGGCTCCGGCGAAGCGGCGATCCGTGCCGACGCGCAGGCGACCTGGCTCGAACCGCGCCCGGCCTCCGAGCGGATCCCCGCCGCCGCCCGGATCCTTGAAGTGAGCAGGACGCGCGCGGGCAGGACCAGGAGCACGACGCTGCGCCAGCCGCGGGCCGTCACCGCGATCGCCAGGCTGATCGACGGCTTCGGGATCGTGCAGCGGGAAGGCCCCCATTCCTGCACGCTGGTGCCGCAGGAACAGGCGACCATCCGCCTCGTCTTCCGCGCCGCGCCCGGGGGCCGGGTCCTGGCTGAAACCGAACAGAAGTCGCCGGCGAGCTCGTGCGACGTGCTCGCGCTCACTATCCGCGGCAAGCCGCAGCGCCCGCTGCTCGAAGGCTGGGTGCTGCGGCGCCGCCTCCGCCCGATCCTCGCCGGGCTCTGAGCCTCCCGGCGATCGCCGAGCGCGTCCCGCCTCCCGAATCAGCCGCGACCGAACCAGCGCGCCCGCCGGCTTGATCCGAACTCTTCCTTCAGCGCCATCTGCTCCGCCGAGGGTGGGTTGAAGCTGCCGGTTTTCTCTGGCCCGGAGAGGAAGTCGATGTCGACACTGCCGATCCGGTCCTGGCCGAACTCGATGTAACAGGTGCCCTGGCCGAGGTGGCGGCCGGGGGGATCGCCGGCGCCGAGCTCGGCGATCAGGGCCTGGGCGACGACGCGGGCGGCGCCCTCGGCGAAGACCCCGGCCTTCGGCACGCCGGCGGTGGCGACGTCGCCGACCGCGTAGACGCCGGCGAAGCGCGTCGCCAGGGTCGCGGGATCGACTGGGACGAAGCCGTCCTCGGCGAGGCCGCTGGCGAGGACGACCTCGGGGGCGCGGTGCTTGGGCACCCCGAGGAAGAGGTCGAAGGGGAGCTCGCTGCCGTCGTCGAGGATCGCGACGTCGCGCTCGGGGTCGAGCGCGGCGACCCGCCGGCCGGCGACCAGCTCGATCCCACGCCGCTCGAACTCGGCTTCGAGCGCGCTCGAAGCCTCCGGCGAGGGGGGGACCGGGCGGGCAAACGGGATCGCGAAGGAGATCCGGCAGGCGTCGCGGACGCCGCGCGCACGCAGTTCGTCGTCGAGCATCAGCGCGCACTCGCTCGGCGCCGGCGGGCACTTGAACGGCGCCCCGCAGATGCCGATCAGGGCGTGGCCGGCGGTGAAGGTGGGGAGGATCTCGGCCACCCGTTCGGCGCCGGCGACCGAGTAGAACTCGTTGCCCGCCTCGGCCAGGCCGGGGGTGGCGTCGAGGTTGTAGTCGGCGCCGAGGGCGACGACGAGGAAGTCGGCCTCGTGGGTGCCGGCGTCGGTGGTCACCCGCTTCGCCTCCGGGTCGATTGCGGTCACGGTCTCGCGCAGGATCCGCACCCCGGGCTTGGCGACCTCACGGTAGGGCAGCCGCACCGCGTCGCCGCCGACCCCGCGGAACATCAGGTCGAGCTTCGAGTAGCCGAAGACGAAGGCGTCGGACCTGTCGATCACGGTCACCGCGGCGTGGTCGCCGAGCGCCTCCGAGAGCTTCGTGCTCAGCTCCAGCCCGCCGAAGCCGGCACCGAGGATGAGGATGCGCGCGGCCACCGATGCGGGATCCTAGTCGCACCGATGTGGCTCCAACGGACGATCCAGCTGCGCCCGCGTTCACGCGGCTTTCACCTGGTCACCGCCGAGGTGCTCCAAGCGCTGCCGGAGCTGCGGGAGATCTCGGTCGGCGTCCTCCACCTGCTGATCCAGCACACCTCGGCCTCGCTCGCCCTGAGCGAGAACGCCTCGCCGGAAGTGCGCGACGACTTCGAGGCCTGGTTCGACCAGGCGGTGCCGGAACGGGCTCCGTACTGGACCCACACCCTGGAGGGGGACGACGACATGCCCGCCCACGTCAAGGCGGCCCTGCTCGGCCCCTCGCTGACCCTGCCGCTGACCCGCGGCCGCCCCGCCCTCGGCACCTGGCAGGGCATCTACCTCTGCGAGCACCGCGACCACGGCGGCGCCCGCTCGGTCGTCGCTACGGCCTCGGGCGAGCCGGGTTGATCCAGACCCGCTAGGGCAGCGGGGTCAGCGGTGCGCCCGCGCCCCCCGAGCCTTGACGACACAGACGACCCGCTGCTTCTTCATCCCCCTGAGCTTGCGGTGCCCACAGACGACGCGACGGGTGCGGCCACGCGGTCCGGTCGCTCCCGTGGCGCCGGCCGCACCGGCGACCCCGTCCTGCCCGGCCGGCCCCTGGGGGAGCGGCCCGGCGCTGCCGGTCAGGGAGATGGCGGGATCGGCGACGGCATTGGTCAGCGCGGTCAGCGTCGCCGCGCGGGCGCCCTGCGCCTGCGGTGCGAAGCGGACCGAGACGGAGCAGGAGACGCCCGGGCGGATGACCGCTCGGCAGCTGTCGCTGGAGATCAGGAAGTCATCGGGGTCGGTGCCGGCGAAGGCGAACCCCCGCACGGCCAGCGGCGCCGAGCCTTCGTTGGCGATCGTCAGCGCCTGCGGCGGGCTGAGCGAGCCCTGCGGCACCGCGGTTCCCGAGCCGAAGGCGAGCGAGCCGACGCTCGGGTCGGCGATCGGGGCGTTGAGCAGGACCGAGACGTCGTTCGAAAACGAGTTCCCGACCGTGAGATCGGGCACCCCGTCGCCGTTGAGGTCGCCGATCGCCAGCGAGCGGGGCGCGTTTCCGACGCTGAAGTTCGTCCCAACGCCGAAGCTGCCGGTGCCGTTGCCGAGCAGGAGGGAGACACTGTCCGACCCCATGTTCGCGAACGCCAGGTCGGGCTCTTCGTCGCCGTTGAAGTCGGCCGCGACGATCGCCGCCGGTTCGGCGTCGGCCGGGATGCTGGTCGCGGTTCCGAAGGAGCCGCTTCCGTCGCCGAGCAGGATCGAGATGTCGTTCGAGGCGATGTTCGCCACCGCCAGATCGAGGTTGCCGTCACCGTTGAGGTCATCGACGGTGAGCGCGAAGGGCGCCGTCCCGGTGCTGAAATTGGTCGGGGCGGAGAAGCCGCCGCCGTGGTTGAGCAGGATCGAGACGTTGTTCGAGTTCGCGTTCGCCACCGCCATGTCGAGATCCCCGTCAGCGTCGAAGTCACCGACCCCGATCGCGAAGGGCGTGGTGCCGACGGCGTACTCTTCCGGCGGGTAGAAGTAGCCGCCGCTGCCGCCGTAGAGGATGGAGACAGAGTTGTTGGTCTCGTTCGAGGTCACCAGGTCGGGCCGGTTGTCGCCGTTGAAGTCGCCGACCGCGACCGAGGAGACCACTCCGCCGACGGGGAAGTGAGCGATCGCCTGGAAGCTGCCGCTGCCGGTTCCGAACAGAACCGAGACCGCACCCGGGAGCTCCGTCGCCACCGCCAGATCGAGCTTGCCGTCGCCGTTGAAGTCGCCGACAGCGACCGAGTCGGCGCCCGGGCCTCCGGTGGGGAATTCAGTCCTGGTGCCGAAGCCGCCCGTGCCGTTGCCGAGTCGGACGCCGACCGTGCCCGAGGCCTCGTTGCTCTCGGCCAGGTCGAGCCTGCCGTCGCCATTGAAGTCGCCGAGCGCGACAGAGCGCGGTTCCGCCCCGGCCGCGAAGTTGGTCGCGGGAGCGAAGGTCGTGACGGCCCCGGCCGATGCCACCAGAAAGAGTGAGAGCGACAGCGCGGTCGCAACGACCAGCGCGACGGTGGTCAGGGTCCTACGGGCTCCAAGCGGCATCGGCTCCTCTTTCTCTCTGGGCGATCGCGCCCAGGCCGGGCCGACTCACGAGAGCCATCGACGGCAGGGCTGAAAGCTTGAGGTTCGGGACAGACCCTCTCCGCATGGCTGCGCGGGAGGCGTCGTGACTTTGCCGCTCAGGCGACCCGGAGCTCGTCGATTGGCGAGGCTCGGCCGTCGCGCCTCGGTCTCGGGCGCCGCTCGGCCCGCGCCGCGTCGTCGACGCCGAAAGCTTCAGCCGAGGTCAACGGGAGGTAAAACTCGTCAAGCCGCGGGCATCGTCGCGATGTCGGCGCGGCCTTTTTCGAGCTTCGCCTCCAGATAGCCCAGCTGGCTTTCGCGCTTCGCGTTGAGCGTCGCTTTCTTTTCGTTGTACGCGTTCTTCCAGTGCTTGGAGACCTTTTCGATCTTCGCTTCGGCCGCTTCGCCGATCGCGGTTTCCTTCTTTGCTTCGGCGGCGTGGATCTCTTCCTTCTGCTTCCCGAGCGCCGCCTTCAGTTCCGCCCGTTTCTTGCTCGCTTCCTGGCGCTTGGCGCTGATCTCGCCGATCAGGCCGGTGATCTGTTCCTGGATCGCGTTTTTCTGCGCGACGTCAGTGGTCTGCGCCTTCGTGGCCCGCAGCGCGGTGACCTTTTCCTTGGTGCGGGCTTCGAAGGTGCGGCTGCCGTTGACGACCCGTCCGAGCTTGGCCTGGTAGCTGCTGACGGCGCGTTGGAGTTTCACGCTGAATTCGGCCGCAAGCGCTTCCAGTTCCTTTTCTTCGGCGCGCCGGACCAGGGCCGCCTGTTCCTTGTACTTGGCGTTCGATTCCGCCAGCGCTTCTTCGCTCGAGCGTTTGAACAGGGCATTGGCTTTGTGCGCCGCCGCTTCCTTCTTCGTGCTCAGTTCCGCCTCGTAGGCGCTTTTCTGAGTCGCGGTAGTCGGCTGGCCCACCAGGCCGTCGAGTTTCTTGACGTAGTCGACGAACGCTTTGTACTGCGCGGTCGAGGCCAGGCTCGGGGCCTTGCCCGCCCGCGCGCCGGCGGGCAGGAGGAGCAGCGCGCACAACGCCGCGCCGATCAGAAGCATCGGGCGGCGACGGACCGCCGTTCGCGGTTCGTCTCCCTCGGCCCGCGCCGCCACGCTTCCAAAGCTCTCCGCCCTTGCCGTCATGACATGCCTCCTCTGGGATGACCTGGCCCACCCCTACCCCGAAGCGAGACCGGAAATCCCCATAATCCGCGGGGATGTCCCGTCCGCCACTTCTGGTCCTCGTCCTCGCGATCGCCGTTCTGCCGGCGCTAGCCGCTCCCGCCGCGACGCCGGCCGCGGGCCCGGAAACGGGGACGATCGTCACCGCCGAGCTCGCGCTGCAGGCGAGCAACGGCCTCCACGCGCACCTCGAGACCTCCCCCAACGGCGAGATGGTGACCCTCGAGCTGCGGCGCCAGGGCCGCCTGGTCTCCTACGAAGTGGCGGGCCGGGTCACCGAGGCGGGGCTGAAGGTCCGGTTCGGGCGCCTGGGACTGATCGACGTCGCCTTCACGCCGACCAGGACGCTGAGCTCGACCGAACCGTCGCCGGGGTGCACCGGGGCGCCGCGGACGCTGCGCGAGGGCACCTTCGCCGGAACCATCGATTTCACCGGAGAGCGGAACTACGTGCGTATCGCGGCGTCCCAGGTGAAGGGATCGATGAGCGTGATCTCGCAGTGGACCTGTCCGGAAGTGCCGGCCCTCCTTTCGAGGGCTCGGCGATCATCGGCGCCGCCCTCACGGAAGCAGAAACGCCCGGCGTCCCTGGAGGTCTTCGGGCGCCACTGTCAGTGCCTCTTCAGCGCCGGGATCCATTACCCCAAAGGGCAAGGGCGGAGCATTTTCTCCGGCCTGAAAGTCGAACGCAGCGAAGGGATGGAGATCGTCAGGGCGACCGTCGTCCACGGCGGCGCCTCCGCCTTCGTCTTCGACCAAGCGGCGGGTACCGCGACCGTGCGGCCGCCGCCCCCGCTCAGCGGCGTCGGGACCTTCAGGCGCCGCCCGGGCCCCGACCTCTGGCGCAGCACGATCCGGATCCCGCTGCTCGGCGGCGCCCCGTTCACCCCCAACGGCCCCGACTTCCTGGCGGGCCTCTACCCCGAGTACCACTTCGACTAGGTCGACCCGCCGCCCTCGAGGCGGCTCAGCACCTGCCGGTGAGGCCCCGCACCCGGCTCAGCTTCGCCCGCAGCGAGTCCACCGAGATCCCCAGTCGCCTGGCGGCTCGGACCGGGTGGAACTGGCTCTTGAAGGCGAGCTGGCGCAGCCGCTCCACCGTGTCCGTCGACATCGTCGGGGCGGGCACGCCGGCGAGCGCTTCCGGCCCCAGCAGTTCGGCGATCCGCAGGCGCAGTTCCACCTCGGCCGGCGGCAGGTCGGTCGCCGTGGCGATCGCGCCGACCCCACCGAGCCGACCCGCGACCGCGGTCACGCGCTTCAGCTCGCGAAGGACGGGCAGCGGGTACACGGGTGGCGCCAGCGGCGCCGGGGCCGACTGCGCCCGGGTGTGGAGTTCGCGCAGCGCCGCCCCCATCAGCTCCGGTTCGCCGGTGTAGACGGTCACCGTCCGACCGCCGGTCCCGATGTCGACCCCGTTCGATTCGTTGACCGCCGCGAGGCCGCCGCCGCGCAGAAGGAAGACTTCCGCGGGGATCCGGTCGAGGCCGATCGGATTACGCGCGCAACTGCTCGAGTTCTGGACCTGGGCCGGGGGAGCGCAGCCACCCTCGCCTTCGGGAAGTTCACAGTTCCCGTAGACGACCGTGCTGCCCGTCGTTCCGGTCACTTCCATTCCGGCGAAGTAGGGCCCGAGCCAGTAGGTCTGGGCCGGGCTTGGACCTTCCGCCCCGACCCGCCCTCCCGCCGACGGGGCGAGAAGCAGCGAACACAGCGCGATCGAGAGAGCGATCCAGCGGCCCCGGAGCATGCGGCCATGCTAGTCAGGCGCCGGATCGACAGCAGGACTCGCCAGACCTCTTAGTACCGTCAGCCCGATGCGGATCGCCACCTGGAACGTGAACTCGGTGAAGCAGCGGCTGCCGCGATTGCTCCCGTGGCTGGACGCGCGCGGCCCGGACGTGCTCTGCCTGCAGGAGACGAAGCTAGCCGACGAGGCGCTGCTCGATCTGCTCGGCGACGAGCTGACGAGCCGCGGTTACGAGGTCGCCGTGCACGGTGAGGCGAGCTGGAACGGCGTCGCGATCTTCTCGCGCGCCGGGCTGGAGGACGTCGTTCCCGGCCTCGCGGGCGCCCCCGGCTTCCCGCACCCTGAGGCGCGGGCCCTGGCGGCGACCTGCGGCGGGATCCGCGTCTACTCGGTCTACGTGCCGAACGGGCGCGAGCCGGGCTCCGAGCACTACGAGTACAAGCTCGCCTGGCTGGCGGCGCTGCGCGACGCGGTGGCGGCGGGACCCGAGACGACGGTCGTCTGCGGCGACGTCAACATCGCCCCGGCCGACGAGGACGTCTTCGACCCCGAGGCCTACGCGGGAGAGACGCACGTGACGCCGCCCGAGCGGGCCGCGCTGGCGGAGCTGCAGGCGCTCGGCCTGCGCGACGTCGTCCGCGACCGCTGGCCGGGCGAGCGGGTCTTCACCTACTGGGACTACCGGGCCGGGATGTTCCACCGGGACCTGGGGATGCGGATCGACCTGATCCTCGCCGGCGCCCCGATCGCCGCCCGCGTGCGCGCCGCCTGGGTCGATCGCCAGGCGCGCAAAGGCAAGGGCCCGAGCGACCACGCGCCGGTGATCGTCGACCTCGACGAGGCTCCTGACGGCGACATCGGCCCGGTCGTGCCGCCCCCTTCGGCGCCGGTCACGAAGCGGGGAGCGGCCAAGCTGCCGCAGTCGCCGTAAGCCCCCCTGCCTACCGGCCGGTGCGCTCGCGGTGCTTGCAGCCCGGCCAGCAGCAGGGCCGGCGCTGGCCTTCCTCCAGCTCTTCCCCAGTCCGGCGAATGCGGCGCTCGCGGGTCTTCTCCTGTTTGGCGTCCTCGACCCAGCAGATGAACTCGTTGCGGGCCAGGGGCGTGATGTCCGTCCAGGCAGCGAGGACCGTGGCCTTGGCGGTCAATGCCTCCCGCAGATCCGCGGGCAGCTCGTGCACCACGCCACCGGGTACTTGGGGGCCGCTCATCGGGCGATCGTACCCGTTGATCGTGCCGGCTCGGTTCCGTTCCCCAAAGAGCCGACAGACGCAGCTATCCTCAAGCTATGCGCGCTTTACCGGGAAGGGATTCGAGGACTTCGCTCAAGGATTCCCCTGCCCGCGTCACCCGCGACGGGGTCAAAGCCGACCAGCGCCAGCGCATCCTCCGCGCCACCGGTGAGCTGGTCGCCAAGCGCGGCTACAACGCCGTCACCATCGAGCTGATCGTCAAACGCGCGAAGGTCAGCTACAAGACCTTCTATGCCCACTTTTCCAACAAAGAGGAGTGCTTTCTCGAGCTCTTCGACGCGGTCATGGCCCAGACCCGGGCCCAGATCGACGCCGCCCTCGCCGCCGAGGCCGAGGCACCCTGGCCCCAGCAGGTCGTCGCCGGCCTGCGCGCGCTCTTCGACGCCTTCATCGCCGACCCGCTGATCGCCCGTGCCTCGATCGTCGAGGCGCCGACCGTCGGGCCGCTGATCATCGAGCGCTACGAGAAGGCGATGACGGTGCTCTCGCCGCTGCTGAGCCAGGGCCGGGAGTCCTCGCCCCAGCCCGACGAGCTGCCGGCGACGCTCGAGGACACCCTCGCCGGCGGCGTCCTCTGGTCCGCCTACCAGCGCCTCATCGTCGGCGAAGCCGACCGCATCGAGGCGCTGCTGCCGGAGGCGATCGAGTTCGTGCTGCGCCCCTACATCGGCGAGGCCGAGGCGGCCATGTGGGCGAAGTGGTCGCTGCAGCCGGCGGGCGCGCCCGCCCCCAGCGCGCCCTGACCCAGATACCCGCTTTTCTAAACGCTCTCCGAGGTCTATCCTTCCCCGGGCTGGGAGGCGCCGTGGGAATCAGATGGCCCCCCGACCTAGCCCCCGCGACCGCCTCCACGACGCTCTCCTCGAGCTCTGCTTCGAGCGCGGCTTCCGCCGCGTCGACCTCGCCTCGCTGCTCGCCCGGGCCGGCCTCGATCGCGCCGCCTTCGCCCGCGAGTTCGGCGGTCTCGAGGATTGCTTCGATGCCTGCTTCAGGGCCGAGGTGGAGCGCTACCGCCGGCAGGCGCCGGCGATCGTGACTGAGCCAGGCGGCTGGCGCGAGCAGGTCCGCACCCGCGCCTACTCGCTCTACCGCTTCCTCGGCGCCGACCGGCGCCGCGCCCGCTTCATCGTCGTCGACTCGCGCGCGGCCGGCGAGCGCACACTGCTGTTCGCCGGTCAGCTGATCGAGGAGCTCTTCGAGCTGATCGACGGCGGCCGCCGCGAGCTCGCCGACCCCAACCTGCTCACCCGCGCCACCGCCGAGTCGATCGGCGGCGGCATCTTCAACCAGCTCTACGCGATCCTCGGCCGCACCGCTGCCCTGCCGCCCGAGGCGGAGATCGTCCCCCAGCTCATGTACAGCATCGTCCTGCCCTATCTCGGCCCCGCGGCGGCGCGGCAGGAGCTGGAGATCCCGCCGCCCCTCGCCGACGAGTCGAGCCCGCTCGGCGCTCCCCGCGGATAGTCTCTGACGATGGCGGCACGGCGTCCCAAACGCATGGATCCGGCCTCTGTCTCCGATCTCGGGCCGCTGCCCGGCGGCCACCACGGCCTCTCCCGCGAGCAGGTCGCCGAGTCCCAGCGCGAGCGCCTGCTCGCCGGCCTCGTCCACGCCGTCGCCGCGCACGGCTACAAGGCGACCACGATCACCGAGATCGTCAAGGCGGCCTCGGTCTCCAGCCGCGACTTCTACGAGAACTTCGACTCCAAAGAAGCCTGCTTCCTCGCCGCCTTCGACGCCGTCGTCGAGCACCTGCGCGAGCTGATCGCCGCCGCCACGGAGCCAGTCCCCGACTGGCCTGGCCGCGTGGTCGCCGCCCTGCGCACCGCCCTCGACTTCTTCGCCGCCGAGCCCGAGCTCGCCCGCCTCTGCCTGGTCGAACCCTTCACCGCCAGCCCCGCGATCGCCACCCACTTCCGCGACCTCGTCGTCGCCACCATCCCCTACCTGCGACCCGGTCGCGACGAGCGCCCCGAGGCCGCGGCGCTGCCGGAGTCCACCGAGGACTCGCTGCTCGGCGGCCTGATCGCCCTCACCGCCCGCTCGCTCCTCACCGGCAGCGAGGACTCGCTCGAGCAGCTGCTGCCCGACCTCGTCGACTTCGCCCTCTCGCCCTACCTCGGTCCCGCGCGGGCCAAGGAGCTGGCGCGGGAAGCCGCGTCCGCTTAGCGCTGCTAGAGAGCCAATAGCGACCACTGCATGTTTATAGGCAGAGGTTCTTCGTCTATTCCTTCAGAAAATCAATCTTGCTTTCTAGGTGAGCATGTGCTTCCATACACACCAGTTCGCCAGGGAGGCGAGCACCGATCCGATCGGGACATGACCCGATCGGAACTTCGGTACAGGGAATTGGGCTGCAGGGCCCACTTGGGACAGGAGAGGTTTTGCCAACACCAGCTTCAGAGCAGGGGATCGCGCCATCGGTCTACGGCTGCCACTCCGCCATCTCGCAGTCACCCGATCACGTCATCACGAGCAAGGAGCAGCTTTGAGAGATCGAGCGAACACGTCGAACGATCCGGCCAACCGGAGTAGTGCGCGCTCGATCGGCGCGACGCCGGCCAAGCTCCTGGCTGCCTTCTGCCTTTCGGTCGTGGCGGTCTTCGCGGCCCTCGCCCCACCCGCTCTCGCCGCCGAAACCCATCCCTACACGGGGATCTCGTTCGGTCCCGACGGCGTCGGCGGCACGGAAAGATTCGGTCACCTCCAAGGCACCACGGTCGACACCTCCGGCTACATCTACGCCTACGACTCCGAGGCTTCAAAAATCTATAAATTCGACTCTGCGGGGGCGCCGGCGGACTTCTCAGCGACGTCCAGCAATGCGATCTCCGGGGTCGGGTATCAAAATGGCGGCGAACCCGAGCTCGCTGTCGCTCCGCCGGGCGCGCCGGGTGGCACCGCCGGTGACATCTACCTAGCCTGGTCTTCAGAAGAATTGCTCATCTACGCGTCCAGTGGTACGAAACTTGGGTTGATCTCCAGCAGCGAATTCGAGCAAATCAATGGAGTGGCAACGGACCCCAGCGGCAACATCTACCTTGGGATTTCCCCCGAATCGATCAAAAAATATACCCCTACCGCCAACCCGCCGAAAAAAACCGATGTAGTAGGAACCGCTACCTTCCAAGAAGCTAGGGTCGGCAATATGGCCGTAGACGGTCTAGGTCACGTGTATGTGTCCCTTAAGGGTGGAGAATTTTCCCAGGGTGTTTATCAGCTGGACGGGCTCGGAGATACTTCGCCGACCCGAATCGGCCAGACCACCGATACGTTGGCGGTCGAAACCGCTGCCAACCATCTCTTCGCCAATCGCTCCCAGAGTTCCGGTTTCGCTGAGTACAAACCGAATGGTACTTTGATCGGTGTCTCAGGCCGTGGTGAGCTGGTCGGCAATACGGGGCGCGAAAGTCAAGGTATCGGGGTCAACGGCGACGGGACCAAGGTCTACGCAGGATCCGAATCAAAACTGAAGGTGTTCGGGCAGTTGGCGCTCGTACCCGATGTGGAAATCGAACCTACCGATGGAGTTAGTCGTGACGGGGCGACTTTCCATGGGACGGTCAGCGCTGCTGGCGGTCCAGGTGCTTCCTGTGAGTTTCAATACGTAACGCGGCAACAGTTCAGCAATGAAGAATTCGCCAACCCACAGATTGTTGCCTGCGAACCCCCGGGCCCGTTCACCGGCGAAACCACGAACGTGGTTGAGGCAGCGACGAGCGGCCTCCATGGTAGTACCGAATACCTGGTGCGGTTGGTCGGCAACAACGCCAATGGCGGCAACTCGACTCCTTTACTTCACTTCACCACGCCACAAGCCCTCAGTGTCTCGGTCAAACCGGCGACTGAGATCACTGGCACCTCGGCTCAGGCGAACGCCACGGTCAATCCCGAAGGCATAGCGGTTGAAGAATGCGTCTTCGAATACGGAGCGGGTTTCGCCTTCGACCACTCCGCGCCCTGCGTCGAGACGAGCGGTGAGATCGGGACCGGCAATGACCCTGCCTCCGTGCACGCCGCGATCGCCGGGCTGGAACGAGGCATCGTGTACCGGTACCGACTGCGGGCCTCGAACTCGATCGGGTCCGCCGGCTCCGACTCCGCCGAATTCCGCACGCGCGGTCCGCTTGTCGGCAGCCCGGGCGTGGTCGCTCACGACACCACGGCGAATTTCAGTGGCAAAGTCAACCCCAACTTCGACCCGACCACCTATCGCTTCGAATACGTGACGAAGGCCCAGTTCGAAGCCTCGGAATTCGCGGGCGCCGCGGAGGCACCGGTCGGCGGAGCCGCTGCCGGTTCAGGTTCGTCGGAAGTGGAAGTCGAAGCGGAAGCCGGCGGCCTTCAGCCAAACACCGAATACGTTCTCCGCCTCGTTGCAACCAACGCCTCGGGCGATGCGGCGAGCTTGCCGGTTAGTTTCCGCACCTACGCGGCGCCCACCTCCGGCTTGCCCGATGGCCGAGCCTACGAGCAGGTGACCCCGGCGACGGCGCTCGAAAAGAACGCCGTCAGCATGAATGGCGATAAACGGAACGAGTCCTACGCGACGCCATCCGGAGACGCGGTGACCTACGGCAGCGTCACGGGAGCGGGCGAAACGGCGAGCGGGAACCTGTTTCCCCTGTACATCACGCGCCGTGGCGCCAACAGCTGGTCCTCGGTCGGCTTCAATCCGCCGGCCTCTACCGGCACCATCGACCTGGCTCTCGGCTTCACTGAAGATCTGAGCGGCGGTTACACCGTGGACTTCACTCCGGGGGTCACCGGAGGTATCTATCTATACGAACCTGCAGCGGACAGACTGGTGACGATTTCAACCGCGCCGGGCCTGCGAACGAAACAGGCATACGAAGCCAGTCTCGTGGCCGAATCGGCGGGCGGAAATGTCGTGACCTTCGAATCGCGTGCAAAGCTGACTCCCGACGGAACCGAAGGCAAACCCAACGTCTACGCGTGGAGTAAGTCGAGCGGGAAACTGCAGTTGGTTGGCATTCTGCCCGATGGAACCCCGATGGAAGGCGCTTTCGGAGGCCCTTGGGACTACGTGAACTACAGTCCGGGCTTCGGGGGTGCCGTACGCTCGTATTATACTCAAAGCAGTTTGAGTCGTGATGGCTCTAAAGCCTTCTTCACTGCTGAAGATGGCCGCCAGCTTTATATGCGGGAAGATCCGACGAGCCCCACGGGGACGACCACGCTGATCTCCGGATCGCAGAAAACGAACGGGACCGGACCCAACGGAACGGATCCGAACGGTCCGCAACCTGCAAAGTTCCTCGAAGCTACGCCGAGCGGCCGCTACGTCTTCTTCATGAGCCAGGAGGCGCTGACCAATGACGCTAACACCGGCAGCTTCGACGAAGGCCAGGATCTATATCGCTACGACACCGCTACCGGCGATCTGATCGACCTCGCTCCCGAACCGGAAGGAGCGGGCACGGAAGCCTTCGGGTTGATCGGCACCAGCACCGACGGCTCCTACGTTTACTTCGTCGCAGGTGCCGCTCTCGCGCCGGGCGCCTCGCAGTACGAACAGAACATCTACTTGTGGCACCAAGGCGAACCGATTCAGTACGTTGCCACCCTCGTTTATGGTGGGGAACCAGACGAAGAAAACTTCATGAACACCAAGTATCGCGCCAATACCCGCGGCCAGAAAGCTGCACGGGTGACTCCGGACGGCAGGACCCTTTTGTTCTCCTCCCAGTTCCAGCCGGGGCTCAACGAAACGTACAAATCGGCGATCTTTCGTTGGGAGCTCGGAGGAAATGGGGTGAATTGCGTGTCATGCAATCCAACCGGTCTTCAGCAGAGCTTCTACGCTTCGCTGCAGCAAACGCCGGACCCGATCTCAACCCCTCCGTCGAGATCCATATCGACGCGAAATCTCTCGTCCGATGGCAAGCGGGTCTTCTTCAGCACCTCGGAATCTCTGGTTCCGAACGACGTCAACGGAGTCGAAGACGTCTACGAGTGGGAGGCCAACGGGAAGGGATCTTGCGCGAGCGAAGGGCAAAACGGCGGCTGCATCTCCCTGATCTCGACCGGGACCAGCCCCGAGAACTCATACATCTCGGACATCAGCGAAAGCGGTGACGACGTCTTCTTCTTCACTGCCCAGCGGTTGGTGGGTCAGGACAAGGACGACCTCTACGACGAGTACGACGCGCGGGTCGGAGGCGGCCTCGCTTCACAGAACCCGACTCCGGTGAGGCCGTGCGAAGGCGAAGCCTGCCTCGGCGCCGGCACCGCGCCCACCGCCGCGCAGCCGCGTGGGACTTCGACCTTCGCCGGTTCCGGCAACGAAAAGCCGAAGAAGCACAAGAAAAAGCACAAGAAGCACAGCAAGAAGAAGCACAAGAAGCACAGCAAGCAAAAGAGCCACCGGAACTCCGGGGGGAACCGATGATCGGCATCGCCAGCAAGGAGCTGCAACGGATGGATTCGAGGATAATTCGCATCTCAGCGCCGAGGCGCCCGTTCCTGCCGGCGGCATTGCTTCTCGCTCTGCTGTGTTGGCTCTTGCCCGCGGCGAATGCTTCCGCGGCCGAAGCCAGTGCGGCCTGGAAGACCACCGCTCTGGCGACGAAGAACTTTCGTTCGGGTGCTCCCTTCGCCCCGGAAGAAGTCGCACCGGTCTACTTCGTCTCCTTCAAGAACGTCGGATCGGCTCCGACTCAGGGGACGTACAAGATCACCGCGACCCTGCCGCCGGGCCTCTCGCTGCTGAGTGGCCAGGAAGCGCCCAAACACGCCGACTCGCTGTCGTGTGTCGCGGTTGAAACGCCCAATGTGACGCTCACCTGCACGGGTTCGGAGCTGGTGTATCCCGGCGGTACTCAGGATCTCGGGATCCCCGTCGCCGTGTCTCCCTCGACCCAGAGCCCGGCCATCAGCTCCTTTGAGGTCGAAGGTGGCGGCGTCGGCTCCAGTTCGTTGACCGTCTCCCGGTTGATCGATGGGCCGGAAGCCGGGTTCGAATTCCTCCCGGCGCCCGAAGGCGTCTCCAGCATCATCACCGATGCCAACGGCCAGGAAATCAGCCAGGCCGGCGCCCATCCCACCCAGGACTCCGTCGGCATCAATTTCGCCTGGCCGACGAACGTCCCCGAAGAAGACCTCCTCCGTCTGCCCGAGGGAGGGGTGAATCGACTTGAAGTCAACCTGCCGAAGGGGGTCGCGGTAGATCCCAACGCAACGCCGGTCAAGTGCACCGAGGCCGAGTTGGAGGCGCCCCAGAAGCAGGCCACCGGCCGTGGCTGCCCGCCAGCTTCTCAAGTCGGAACGGTCAGGATCGTAAACCACCAATTCGGTGCCCCTACTGCTTTCGTCTCACCCCTTTACAACATGGTCCCACCGCATGGGATACCGGCGGTGCTGGGCTTCGGAGTGGCGTTCGAAGGGATCTATCCGCACATCCTCGGCAAGGTCCGCAGCGAAGGTGACTACGGCCTCTCCGCTGTCGTGCGGAGCATCCCTGCCAAAGTTGGTGTCTTGGCGTTCGAAACCGAACTCTGGGGCGTGCCTACCGCCACGGTCCACGACGGCAATCGCAACCGCAGTGAATGCGCGAAATCGCAGGGCTGTAATACCGCCCTGAAAGCGGCGGAACGTACGGAAACGCCATTCCTGACGGCTCCGACGTCGTGCGAAGGGCCACTGGTCACCTCGGCGAGTGCGGTCAGCTACGGCAATCCCGACAATCCGATCGAAGGCACTTCGTCGACCCAGCCGATCTCCGGCTGCAACCAGCTCGAATTCAAGCCCTCGATCTCCTCGCAGCCGACGACGCCCCTGGCCGACTCGCCGACGGGGTTGAACTTCAACCTGCACATGCCGCAGGCGGGAGCGGCGGAAAACCCTGGCGACGAACCACCGCTGAGCACCTCCAACCTGAAGAACGCGAAGGTGATGCTGCCGGCGGGGATGACGCTGAACCCGTCCGCCGCCAACGGACTCGGTGCCTGTTCCGCCGCCCAGATCGGGCTCAAGACGCCGGTTGGCCAGGCCCAGCCCGTCCACTTCGACGAAGTCACGGGCGGCTGCCCGAACGCCTCCAAGGTCGGCACCGTCGAGGTCGACACGCCGCTGCTGGAAAACCCGCTGACGGGATCGGTCTACCTAGCGAAGCCGCTCGACAACCCGTTCGGCTCGCTGCTGGCGATCTACCTCGCGGTCGAAGACGAACAGACCGGCATCGTCGCCAAGCTCCCCGGCCTGGTCGAATCCGATCCGCTCACCGGTCAGCTGACGACCACTTTCACCGAAAGCCCGGAGCTGCCGATCGAAGACGTCAAGCTGAGCCTCTTCGGCGGCACCAAGGCCTCGCTGAAGACCCCGCTCGCCTGCGGTACCAAGACGACGACCTCGACCCTGACGCCGTGGACGACGCCGGAAGGGGCCGACGCCACCCCCACCGACCAGTTCCAGACCTCGGTCGAGCCGCGCGGCGGCGCCTGCCCTGCCTCCGAAGCGGCGGCGGTCAACGCTCCGAGCTTCTCCGCCGGCACGGTCGCTCCTGAAGCGGGCGCCTTCAGCCCCTTCTCGCTGCGAATCGCCCGTCAGGACGGCACCCAGCAGATCACCGGCATCGACACCACCCTGCCCGGGGGCCTGGTCGGCAAGCTCGCTGGCGTCCCCTACTGCCCGGAGGGGGCGATCGCCCTTGCCCAGAGTCGCAGCGGCATCAACCAGGGCGCGCTCGAGCGGGCCAACCCGTCCTGCCCGATCGCCTCTGAGGTCGGGACCGTGGAAGTCGGCGCCGGCGCCGGGGTGACCCCCTATTACACGAGCGGCCACGCCTACCTCGCCGGTCCTTACAAGGGCGCGCCGCTGAGCATGGTGACGATCGTCCCCGCCGTCGCCGGTCCCTTCGACCTCGGCACCGTGGTCACCCGGATCGCCCTCAACGTCGGCGAATACTCGGCCCAGATCCACGGCGTCAGCGATCCGCTGCCGACGATCCTCCACGGCGTCCCGCTCGACGTCCGCTCGGTCGAACTGAAGCTGAGCCGCCCGGGCTTCACCCTCAACCCGACCTCCTGCGAACAGAAGGCGATTACGGGCAGCGCCACCTCGCCGACCGGCTCGGTGGCCCCGCTGACCAACAGCTTCCAGGTCGGGGGCTGCAAGAACCTCGCCTTCAAGCCGAGTCTCAAGCTCAACCTCAAAGGCCCGACCAAACGGACCGGCCACCCGGCGCTGAAAGCGGTGCTGACCTTCCCCTCGAAGGGCACCTCCGCCAACATCGCCAGGGCTCAGGTCGGTCTGCCCCACGGCGAGTTCCTCGACCAGAGCAACATCGGCACCGTCTGCACCCAGCCCCAGCTGAAGGCCCAGACCTGCCCGCCGGCCTCGATCTACGGCAAGGCCAAGGCCTGGACCCCGTTGCTCGACAAGCCGCTGGAAGGCCCCGTCTACCTCGGCGCCGGCTTCGGCCACAAGCTCCCCGACCTGGTCGCGGACCTCAACGGCCAGATCCGCGTCCTGGTCCACGGCAAGGTCGACACCACCAAGCAGGGCGGCATCCGCAACACCTTCGAAGCGGTTCCCGACGCCCCCGTCTCCAAATTCATCCTCGAAATGCAGGGGGGCAACAAGAAGGGGCTGCTGGTCAACTCCGAAAACGTCTGCCGCAAGCAGCAGAAGGCCGAAGTCAACCTCACCGCCCAGAACGGCAAGGTGCTGACCTTCAAGGCCCCGATCAACAACAGCTGCAAGGGCGGGGGCGGCAAGAAGGCGAAGGGCAAGGGCGGGAAGAAGCACGGCCGTTGAGCCGGCTGCTCCAGCGCCTGCTGCTGCCGATCGCCGCCTCTGTCGCGATCGGCAGCAGCTTCAGCGCGGCGCCGGCCGCCGCTGCGGGCCCCCCGTCGATCGACTCCAGTTCGGTGGAAGGGGTCGCCGCCGATGCCGCGACTCTGCGGGCGAAAATCAACCCGAACGGCTTCCCCACCACCTACCGCTTCGAATACCTGACCGAGGCCGCCTACCAGGCGAACCTCGCGATCGGACCGCCCCGCAGCCCGTTTCAGGGGGCCGCGCTCGCTCCGTCCACCGGCACCGGGGGGGTCGGCACCGGCACCACGCCCGTCACGGTCACCCAGTCGCTGACCGGGCTCTCGCCCGAAACCGCGTATCGCTACCGCGTCGTCGCCCAGAACGCGGCCGAAACCGTGTTCGGGACGCCGCGGCCCTTCGGGACCCAGGCCGCGACCAACGTCTTCTCCCTGCTCGACCACAGGGGCTGGGAAATGGTCTCGCCGATCGCCAAAAACGGGGGAGCCGTGCAGGCGCCGGGGACGATCGCGGGCGGCGGCACCTTCCAGGCGGGGGCCGCGGGCGACTCGATCGCCTACAGCTCCCTCGACTCCTTCTCCGCTGAAGCGCAGGGCGCGCTCGGCGCCAGCCAGTACGTCAGCCGCCTTGCCGGCTCCGGCTGGAGCACCGAAGACATCACGACGCCACTGCTCGGCGGCAGCTACGGGGACAGCCCCGACGGTGTCCCGTACCAGCTGTTCTCTCCCGGTCTCTCGCTGGCGCTGCTGTCCAACGGCGAACGCTGCCGCGGCGACGCCGGCGGCGAATGCCCGGTCGCCAACCCGCCGTTGCCTGGCTCCGGCGCCCCCGCGGGCTACCGCGACTACTACCGCCGCCATTCCGACGGCAGCTTCGAGTCCCTGCTCGAGCAGAGCGACCTCCTGCACACGACGCTGAGCTCTTCGCAGTTCGAAATGCGACTCGCCGGCAGCTCCGCCGATCTCTCCCACGTCGTCGTCTCCAGCTGCGCCGCGCTGGCCGTGAACGCGACCGAGACGGCGGCGCCGGGCGGTTGCGATCCGGCGGCCCAGAACCTCTACGAGTGGTCGGGGGGAGCGCTGACCACGATCAACCTGCTTCCGGGCGATACGACCGCCACCCCCGGCGCCGAGCTGGCCGCCCCCAGCGGCGCGATCTCCGCCGACGGCAGCCGCGTCTACTGGACCGAGGGCGGCAATCTCTACCTGCGCGAAGGCGCGCAGACCAAGCAGGTCGACGCCGCGTCGAGCGGTGGCGGCGAGTTCCAGGTCGCCTCGAGCGAAGGCGAAATCGCCTACTTCACCGCCGGCGGCAACCTCTTCCGCTTCACCGCCGCCAGCGGCGCCGCCGTGCAGCTGACCACGGACGGCGAAGTGGAAGGCGTGCTGGGGGCGTCCGCGGACGGCACCCGCGTCTACTACGCGGACGCCGGCGCGGTGCTCTTCGCCGAAGGCGCCGCGACGACCCCGATCGCCGCCGGCGCCGCCGACCCGGCGAACTTCCCACCCGGCACCGGCGCCGGCGCCGCCGGAGAGGCCCGCGTCACGGCGGACGGCAAGCACCTGCTGTTCGTCTCCAGTGAGGAACTGACCGGGTTCCAGAACGCTGCCCAGCCCGAGGCCTTCCTCTACGGATCGGCCACGGTCGGCGGCCCGCCGACGCTGACCTGCGTCTCCTGCAGCCCCTTCGGCCAGCTCCCCGGTGGCCCGGCCTCCCTCCCCGGCGCCCGGGTGAACGGGACGAGCGCCGACGCCACCCGCGCCTACCGGCCGCGCTCGCTCTCGGCCGACGGCACCCGCGTCTTCTTCGAATCTCCCGACGCGCTCTCGCCCCAGGACAACAACAACGGACAGGTCGACGTCTACGAGTGGGAGGCGCAGGGCGCCGGCACCTGCGCTCGCGCCGGTGGCTGCGTGCAGCTGATCTCCAGCGGCCACAGCTCGACCGCCTCCACCTTCCTCGACGCCGACGAAGACGGCAGCGACGCCTACTTCCTCACCCAGGAGTCGATCTACCCGCTCGACCCTGGCTCCTACGACGTCTACGTCGCCCGGGTCGGCGGCGGCTTCAGCCTGCCTCCCAACGAAATCCCCTGCAACGGCGATGCCTGCCAGAGCCTTCCCGAAGCTCCCGAAGATCCGACCCCCGGCACCCTCGTCCCCAACGGCGGCAACCCGCCGCTGACGATCGCCGGCAGCGGCTCGAAGCCGAAGAAGAAGCATCACAAGAAGAGGCACGGCGGCAAGAAGAAGCACGGCGGCAAGGCGAAGCGCTCGAACCGGGGAGGCGCACGGTGAAGCGCGCGCAGGCGACCGTGCTGGCGATCGTCCTCGCCGCGCTCGCGGCGGCGTGGTCGCCGGCGGGCGCCTCCGCCGCCTTCGGCTTCCGCTCCGGCAGCGAAGGCTTCGCGGTGGCGCCGCGCGAAGAGGACGGCTCGCTCGACCATCGCGCCGGCTCCCACCCCTTCCGGCTGACGACGACGATCAATCTCAACCTCGCTCCCGAATCGCCGGGCGAACCCGGCGTCCCCTTCGCCGACGGCGAAGTCCGCGACCTCCGGCTCGACCTGCCCCCGGGCCTGGTCGAAAACCCCTCGGCGGTTCCCACCTGCTCTCAGGCTCTGTTCCACACGCCGCGGGTCTCGCCGTTCGAAGCGAGCCGCTCGGGGGAGAGCTGCCCGGACGTGACCCAGATCGGGACCGTCACGGTGCGCTCCTCCTACGGCGGCGGCGAAGCGCGGACCTTCGGCGTCTTCAACCTGCAGCCGCCGCCCGGGGCTCCGTCGCAGATCGGCTTCAACCCCTATGGCGCCCCGATCACGTTCATTCCCGAGATCCGCCAGGTCGGCGGCGAATACCAGCTCAGCCAGCAGGCGCGGAACATCCCCCAGCGGGTCAGCATCACCGGGATCACGATGAATCTCTGGGGAGCACCCTGGCTGGCTTCGCACAACGCCGAACGCGGGAACTGCCTGAACGAGCAGAGCCCCAACCTCGCCTGGGCCAACGACTGCGACACCGGCGAACGCTCCCAGGCCCCGGCGCTCGCCTACCTCACCCTTCCCTCCAGCTGTCAGCAGCCGCTGACCTTCACCGCGACGGCAAGCTCCTGGCAGCAGTCGGCAACCGCCGCGCGGCGGGAATTCTCGCGCTTCAACCAGGGCGACCCGCTCGACCTCGAAGGCTGCGGGGCGCTGCCCTTCGAACCGACCGCGCGGGCGCTCGTCGGCAACCCCCGCGCCTCCTCGCCGAGCGGGTTCGACTTCAACCTCGACGTCGGCAGCGACGGCCTGCTGCGGCCGCGCGGGCTGAACCCGGCGGCGGTCAGGAAGGCGGTCGTGAAGCTGCCGCCGGGGATGACGATCAACCCCTCGGTCGGATCCGGCCTGCTCGGCTGCACCCCGGCCCAGTACGCGGCGGAGACGGCGACCTCGGCGCTCGGCGCGGGTTGCCCGAACGGCGCGAAGATCGGCGACTTCTCGGTCCAGAGCCCTCTCTTCCCGGAACCGATCGAGGGCTCGCTGTATCTCGCGGCTCCGTTCGACAACCCGTTCGGGACCCTGGTCGGCATCTACCTGGTGGCGAAGAACGCCAACCGCGGCGTCCTCGTCAAGGTCGCCGGCAAGCTCGACGCCGCCCCCGGCGACGGCAGCCTCGTCGCCACCTTCGACGAACTGCCACAGCTCCCCTACACCAACCTGCGCGTCCACTTCCGCGAAGGCCAGCGCAGCCCGCTGGCGACGCCGTCGGCGTGCTCGGCGTTCACCACCGGGATCGACCTCACCCCGTGGAGCGCCGCTGGCGCCGCCGTCCACGTCGACTCGCCGACCCCGATCCTCAGTGGGGTGGAAGGCAGGCCGTGCCCGGTGGGCACCCCGGCCTTCAACCCCAAGGCCCAGGCCGGCAGCATCAACTCCCACGCCAGCTCGTTCTCCCCCTTCTACATCCACCTCACCCGCAGCGATACCGAACAGGAGATCACCTCCTACTCGACCGTGCTGCCGCCCGGGCTGCTCGGCCAGGTCGCCGGCATCCCCTACTGCTCGGAGGCGGCGATCGAAGCGGCCCGCCGCCACGGCGGCTTCGCCGAGCTCGAACACCCCTCCTGCCCGGCGTCGACCCAGATCGGCCACACGGTCTCCGGCTACGGCGTCGGCCCGGCGCTCAACTTCGCCGACGGCGGCCTCTACCTGGCGAGCCCATTCCACGGCTCGACCGTCTCGATCGTCGCGATCGACTCGGCCACGGTCGGGCCCTTCGACCTCGGCACCGTGGTGGTGCGCTCGGCGATCGACGTCGATCCCCAGAGCGCCCAGGTCTCCCTCGACTCCGCCGGCTCGGACCCGATCCCCCACATCATCGACGGCATCCCGATCCACCTGCGCGACGTCCGCGTCTACATCTCCAAGGACCACTTCACCGTCAACCCGACCTCTTGCGCACCCTTCTCGGTCGCCTCGACCCTGACCGGCTCCGGCGCGGACTTCGCCAACCCCGCCGACGACAGCAGCGCGCTCGCCGCCGCGCCCTACCAGGCCTTCGACTGCCCGGCGCTGCCCTTCGAGCCGCGGCTGAAGCTGCGCCTGCGCGGCGGCACCGTGCGCGGCGACTTCCCCTCGCTGCGGGCCGAAGTGCGCCCGCGGCCCGGCGACGCCAACATCAGCTCCGCCAAAGTCACGCTGCCGTCCTCCGAGTTCCTCGCCCAGGAACACATCAAGACGATCTGCACGCGGCCGCAGTTCGCCCGCGAAGCCTGTCCGGCGGACTCGGCCTACGGCTCCGCCCAGGCCTTCAGCCCGCTTCTGGCCCAGCCGCTGGACGGCAAGGTCTACCTGCGCTCGGGGTCCGGACGGGAACTGCCGGATCTGGTCGCCGATCTGCACGGCGGCGGCCTCGGCCTGCGGATCGAAGTCGTCGGCCACATCGACTCGGTCCACGGCGGCCTGCGCGCGACCTTCGAAACCGCTCCCGACGCGCCCGTCTCGCGCTTCGTGATGAACCTCAACGGCGGCAAGCGCGGCCTCCTCGTCAACTCGGCCGACGTCTGCGAAGAACCCCAGTTCGCGAACGCCGTCTTCGTCGGCCACAACAACGTCGGCATCAGGCTGAAACCGAAGCTGGAAGTGAACTGCAGGAAGTCCAAGACGAAGAAGGGGAAGCGATGAGCCGGAGGCGTTTGAGAGTGATCGTTCCCACGGCGCTGGCGCTCTTCGCCGCGCTCGCCGCCGTCGCCGCCGGCGAGGTCGTGCAGAAAGGCAACGTACGGGTCAGCTTCGAGGGGCAGCTGACCCCGAAGACGCTGCCGCGGTCCGGCGAAGCCCCCGTCCACGTCTCCGTCGGCGCCAAGATCTCGGCGCTGAAGGAGTCCGATCCGCCGAAGCTGAAGCGGATCTCGATCGCGATCAACAGCGGCGGGCGCTTCTCGCCCTCGGTGGTGCCGCTCTGCACGATCCGTGAGATCCAGCCCTCGACCACCGCGGACGCCCTCGAGGCCTGTGGCGACTCGCTGGTCGGCACCGGGCAGTTCTCGGCCAAAGTCCTCTACCCCCAGCAGGCCGCCTTCCCCTCGGTCGGCAAGCTCTACGCCTTCAACGGCCGCTACCAGGGGCACCCGGCGATCCTCGCCCACGTCTACGGGACCAAACCGGTGCCGAGCTCCTTCACCCTGCCCTTCGTCATCACCGAACGCAAGGGCCAGCTGGGCACCGTCCTCACCGCCGCCCTGGCGGAGGTCACTGGCAAGGCCGGCTACATCACCGGCCTCTCGCTGAACCTCGGACGCACGGTCGGCAAGCGCAGCTACCTGAGCGCCAGCTGCCCGGCGCCAAAGGGCATCGGCGGCGGCGCGTTCACCTTCGCCAAGGCGCGCTTCGACTTCGGCAGCCGCACCCTCTCTTCGACCCTGACCCGCAGTTGCAAGGTGCGCTGATGAGGAGAATCGTCCTGGCGATCGCCGCTTCGCTGGCCATCCTCGGGCTGCCCGGCTCCGCGGCCGCCGCCGGCAGTGGAGTCATCCAGGGGAGCGTGACCCCGCTCTCGATCGCCACCGAAGTCGAAGTCTGCCTGGTCCCCAGCGGGCCCAACGCCGAAGTCTGCACTGCCGTCCGTGCTGACGGGTCCTACAGCCTGACCGGGGTTCCCGTCGGCGTGCCGCAACGGCTGGTCTTCATCCCCAGTCACCGCAGTGGCTACCTGCGGCAGTACTACAACCATGTCCAGAGCCTGAGTGCGGCCCAGGCGGTCGTGGTCGGCAATGAACCACTGAGTGGGATCAACGCCGACCTCGTGCTCGGGGGGCTCGTGACGGGAATCGTGACCGCGGCCGGGGGAGGGCAGCCGCTGGCGGAAGCCGAAGTCTGCGCGATCGCGGTCGGGACCGGTGAATCGGCGGGGTGCACCACCAGCAACGGCGCCGGCCACTACGTACTCACCGCGGTCCCCACCGGCTCGTACGCGATCTTCTTTCGCGGCGACGGCAGCAGCGCCGACTACGCGCCCGAGTACTACCTGAACCAGCCCGACCTGGCCCACGCCACGACCGTCGGTGTGACCGCCGGCAGCTTCACCGAAGGCATCGACGAGCCGCTCGATCTCGGGGCGCGGATCGAAGGCACGGTCACCGCGGCCGCCGGCGGCGCCCGCCTGGAAGGGATCACGACCTGCCTCTTCGCCACCGGCTCGGCTCGGGCCCAGCGCTGCACCGCGAGCCTTGCCGGGGGCGGCTACGCCTTCCGGGGCCTCGCCGGCGGCCAGTACACGGTCGGGTTCGATCTCGGCAGCGCCGAAATCGCCGGCGCCGACCCGGGCGGCGCGACCGTCGCCGGGTTCCTGCCGCAGTTCTACAGCGGCGCCTCCACCCGGGCCGCGGCGCAGACGATCTCGCTGCTGGCGCCGGCGGTGGCCAGCGGGGTCAGCGCCAGCCTGGCGGCACCGCCCGCCCCGCCCGCCCCGGCGCCGGTCGCCAGCCCGATCGTCGCCGCCCCGCCGGCCGTTGCGGTGCCGCCGACGAAGAAGGGCTGCAAGCCGGGCTTCCACAAGAAGAAGGCGAAAGGCAAGACGCGCTGCGTCAAGAACAAGCCGCAGAAGCACGCCAGGAAGCACCCGAAGAAGGGCAAGGGCAGGTAATTGGAAACATTTGTATTTCTTCAGAAAAGGTAACTTGCCTTCCGGGTCTGTTTCTGCTTTCATGGCCGTAGCGCTCTGTGGAGGCCAGTCGATGCGGTGGGCGGAGTACGAGCAGGGAGATCGGAGTGAAAACTGATGTCACCGCAGCCCCAGCTTGACCCCGACGCCCTGGAGCCCGATTGGGATCTGCCCAAGGGACGGCACCGCCTCCCGCGTGAGGTCGTCTCCCGCAACCAGCGCCTGCGGCTGATCGCCGGCATCGCGCGGGCGATGGCCGAGCATGGCTACGCCAAGCTCACCGTCGAGCACGTGATCTCCGCCGCCGGCGTCTCCCGTTCCAGCTTCTACGAGCAGTTCGACAACAAGCAGCAGGCCGTCCTCGCCGCCCACGACGTCGTCTTCGAGCGCTACCTCGCCGCTCTGCTGCGCGCCTGCAACGGCGAGCAGGAGTGGCCGCTGAAGATCAAGGCCTCGATCGCGACGACGATCGCGTTCGCCACGGCCGAGCCCGAGCAGGCCCAGCTGCTCGCCCTCGACTCTCTCGCGGGCGACGCCGAGGTGGCCCGCCGCGTGCTCGCCTCCAGCGACCACCTCGCCTCGCTGCTCAGCGCCGGCCGCCAGTACAACCCGCGCGGCGCCGAGCTCCCGGAGCTGACCGAGAAAGCGCTGGTCGGCGCGGTCTCCGCGCTGATCGCCGGCCGGCTGATGAACGGCGAAGCCGAGGCCCTGCCCGAGCTCGAGCCCCAGATCGTCGAACTGATCCTGATCCCGTACGTGGGGCCCGAGGAGGCCTCGCGGGTGGCACGGGCATGAAGCACGAGGGCCGCTCCCTCAATCCCCAAGATCTTCCCCCGAGCGGCGCGGCCGCGCCGGCTCGGGGCAATGGCCGTCGCCCTTCCCACCTGGTCGGGCGGCGCCAGGCGGCATCCAGGCTTGCCGGCTTGGACTGCCACCGCAGTACGAAGCGCTGTCGGGACAGTGGGGGGCTTCCCGGTCTTCCGTCCCTGTCGCTTCGCCGCAGCCGGGCCCTGGCGCCAACGGGGGTCGTCCCTGACCCCTGGCGCCAGGGTGCCGCTGCCCTTGCCGATGACCGCCACGACAGCTGAGAGCTACGAGCGCGCCGCCGAGCGCCTGCTGGGGACCGTCACCGCGGCCTGTAAGCCCTCCGCGCCCTTCGCCGAGCAGGTCGAAGCGGCCCTCCGCGCCACCCTGACCCTGTTCGCCGCCGAGCCCGGCCTCGGGCACCTGCTGACGGTGCGACCGTTCGATGGGGGGGACGAGACGGTCACTCCCTATCTGCACTGGCAGGGGCGCTACGGCGACTTGGTCGCGGCAGCGGCCGCCCGCGACCCGGCCGCCTACCGCCACCCTCCCTTCGTCGCCCCGGCCCTGGTCTCCGGCGTCTGCTGGCGGATCTCTCAGCGCCTGCAGGCCGAGGGCACCGAGCGCCTTGAGGAGCTGCTCCCGGACCTGCTGGAGTTCGTCTTCGTCTCCTATTTCGGCGCCGAGCAGGCGAACCGGCTCGCCAGGGCTCGCTAGGCGTTACTGCAGCAGGGCGACGGCCGCGCGCGCCGTCTCGTCGGCGTCGTCGGAACGCAGGCCGAGCATGCGCAGGACCGCCGCTGCGTGAACGCGGTCGGCGTCGTCGGCGAGGAGGCCGTCGACCACCCCGCGCATCGTCCCCAGCAGCGCCCCTCCCGTGGCCAGCGCGGCCGCCGCGGCCGGCGCGAAGGTGAAGCGACCGCTCGCGAGCCCCCGCTCGAGGTCGCGCAGGGCGCGCGGGCCGAGCGCCTGCGACATCACCCGGTGCGAGGTGTCGAGCTGGATCACGAGCTGGCCGAAGTGGGGGTCCTCGCGGGCGAGGCGGACGAAGTGGGCGTGGGCGAGGGCGACGACCGCGGCGGGGTCGGCGAGGTCGCCGGTGCGTGCATCGACGAGGGCGCCCTGCTCCTCGGTCAGCTCCGCCATCACCGCACCCACCACCTCGTCCTTGTCGGCGAAGTGGTTGTAGAAGGAGCCGGCCGCCACGTCCGCCCGCTCGGCGATCTCACCGGTCCGGGTCGCGCCGACGCCCTTCTCGGCGAACAGCTCGCGGGCGGCGGCCAGCAGGCGGGCCCTGGTCTCGACTCGCCGCCGGTCGGTGCGGGTGGGGAGGGCCGTCGCCTCGAGCATGAGCACGAGCGTAGCAGTCTAGTGAGGAGAACTTCAGGACTGAAGATTTCTTCAGGAAGTGCTAGATTCCGCCCGTGAACCTGGTGGAGCGGATCGGCCACATGGCGCTGCGCGTCCCCGACCTGGACGCCGCCGTCGCCTTCCATGCGGAGGTCCTGGGCCTGGTCGAGACCGCGCGGGAGGGCCCGGTCTCCTACCTCACCTGCAACGAGCGCCACCACGAGCTGATCCTGGTCGAGCGCCGCGACGGCGCCCGCGGTTACGAGCACATCGGCCTGCAGGTGGGCGACGCCACGGCCCTGGAGCGGGTGCGCTCGGGAATCGCGGCGGCCGGCGGCGAGCTGCTCGGCCCAACCTACGAGGGCGAGCCCGGCATCGACCGCGCCGCCCTGGTCCGCGGGCCCGGCGGCCACGTCTTCAAGCTCTTCACCGGGATGGAAGAAGGCCGGCAGCTTCCGGACGGGGACCGGGTCTCCAAGTTCGAGCACGTCTCGATCAAGGCCCGGGGCCTCGGCGCCAGCGAGCGCTTCCTCGAGCGCGGCCTCGGCTTCCGCTTCTCCGACCGCCTCGGCCGCACCGCGAGCTGGTGGCATTGCGATGCCGACCACCACGGGATGGCGCTCGTCTTCGGCCCGCGCCCGGAGCTCTCCCACTACGCCTGGACCGCGCCCGACCTCAACGCGATCGGGCGGATCTGCGATCGGCTCGCCGCCCGCGGCCCCAAGTTGATCTGGGGGCCGAGTCGCCACGGGCCGGGCAACAACCTGTTCGCCTACTTCCACGACAGCGCCGGGGCGATGATCGAGATCTGCGCCGAGATCGCCGCGATGCCGCCCGCGGGCGACTACCAGGCGCGCAAATGGCCCGGTGGGCTCGGCGCGATCAACCAGTGGGGAGGCCCGCCGCCGCCGCGCTTCCTGCTCACCGGCTTCCCGATCGCGCCGGGCGAGCCGCAACCGATCCGATCGACACCGACCGAAGGGGGACTGTCTTGAAGCTGCGGAGAACGCCAGAGGGGTTGATCGCCGAGCACGAGTCCGGCGCCTGGGTGCCGCTGCGCGGCGAGGGGCTGAGCGAGGAGCAGAGCACCGACATGGTCGCCTTCCTGCGCGGCGGCGACGGGACGCGGGCCGCCGCCGAGGCGATCCTCGCCGCCGGTCCGGGCGAGGCGCCGGTGGACCCGGCCGCCGCCTCGATCCCATTCCAGCCGCGCTCGATGCGGGCCTTCATGCTCTGGGAATCGCACGTGATCGACTCCGCCCGGATGCTCGTCAAGCGCTTCTTCCCGGCGCCGGCCGCGAAGGCCGTCGCCGGCTATGAGCGGGTCACCGGCAAGACCTTCCCGAAACTGAAGCCGAACCGGCGCTTCCACGAGAAGCCGACCTTCTACGTCGCCAACCACGGCGCCCTCCTCGCCGACGGCGACCCGATGTGGGTGCCGAGCCACACCGAGTGGCTCGACTTCGAGCTGGAGCTCGCCTTCGTGCTGGCGCGGCCGCTCGCCGACGCGACCCCCGAGGAGGCGGAAGCGGCGGTGGGGGGCTGGTTCGTCCTCAACGACTGGTCGGCCCGCGACGTGCAGGCCGAGGACTACCGCGAGAACATCTTCGGCCCGGTCGTCAAGTCGAAGACCTTCGCCAACTCGGTCGGCTCCGACCTGCTCACCGCCGACGCGGTTCCCGACTGGACGCGGATGAGCGGCCGGGTCCGGGTCGACGGCGAGCTCTGGTGCGAGGGCTCGACGGCCGGACCTGCCCACAGCCTCGGCGCGATGCTCGCCTACGCCTCGGCCGGGGAGCGCCTGGAGCCGGGCGACGTGGTCTCGACCGGGACGATGCCGGGCTGCTGCGGGCTGGAGCTCGATCGCTGGATCCAGCCCGGCCAGACGGTCGAGCTCGAGATCGACGGCATCGGCACGCTCAGCAACCGGATCGACCCCGAGGCCGAGCCGCGCAACGCCGCGCTTGCGAGCACCTGACGGGCCGGCGGTGAGTCCCGAGCCCGAGTGCGACGTCCTGATCTGCGGGCTCGGCCCGGTCGGCCAGCTCCTCGCCCTGCTCCTCGGCCGCGCCGGGGTCTCGGTGCGGGCGATCGACCAGGCGAGCGAGCCGTTCGACCTGCCGCGGGCGGCGGTGGTCGACGACGAGGTCCTGCGCATCTTCCAGGGGGCCGGGGTCGACCGCGAGATCCTCGCCGACTCCCAGGTGCAGGAGCAGGTCAGCTTCGTCACCGCCGCGGGCCGGCCGCGGACCCTGCTGCGGCCGGTCGGCGGCTCGCAGGGGCAGCCGCCAATGGTCTCGATCCACCAGCCCTCGCTGGAGCGAGCCCTGATCGCCGCCCTCGCCGAGCAGGTCTCAGTGCGCACGGAGTGGGGCCGGCGCCTGGTCCGCTTCGACCAGGACGCCGGCGGCGTCTCGGCGCTGATCGACTCGCCGGAGGGCGGGGCTGAGGAGACGGTGCGAGCGCGCTGGCTGGTCGGCTGCGACGGCGGCGGCAGCCGGGTCCGGCAGCTGCTCGGCGTCGAGTTCGGCGGCTCGACCTTCCGCCAGCGCTGGCTCGTGGTCGACGTCCTCGTCGACCGGCCGCTGGCCAAGGTCCCCCATCCCCACTTCTTCGGCGACTGGCGACGGCCGATCGTCTCGCTGCCGATGTCGCCGGGCCGCCACCGCTGGGAGTGGATGCTGTTCCCGGGCGAGGACCCGGAGCCGTTCCTCGACCCCGACTCCCTGCGCGAGCGAATCGCGCCCTGGCTCAGCGGCGAGCGGGCGAGCGTCGAGCGCGCCGTCGTCTACACCTTCCACGCTCGCACGGCGGCCCGCTGGCGCCAGGGCCGGGCGCTCCTGGCCGGGGACGCGGCGCACCTGATGCCCCCTTTCGCCGGGCAGGGGTTCAGCTCCGGGGCGCGCGACGCCGCGAACCTGGCCTGGAAGCTCGAGGCCGTTCTCGAGGGCGCGCCCGAGCGCCTGATCGACAGCTACGAGCAGGAGCGTCGCGATCACGTCGAAGCGATGCGACGGCTGGCCGTCATGCTTGGCGGCTTCGTGCAGACGACGAACCGGCGGGTGGCGCGCCTTCGCGACGCGCTGCTGACCGCGCTCGATAGGAGCGGCATCGCCCGCCGGGCGGAAGAGAAGGTGAAGCCATTGCCCGCCTACGGCGCCGGCGCCTTCGCGGAGAGTCCCGCGCGCAACGCCTTCAGGCGCGGCGTCGGCGCGCAGTTCCCGCAGCCGCTCGTCGCCTTCGACGGGGAGGAGATGCCGCTGGACCGGGCGATCGGGACGGGATGGCGGGCGCTGACGGTCGACCCCGACACGGTTGGCGCCCTGGCGGCCGAGGGTCTGCCGGTCCTGCTCCTCGGCCGCGACCTGCTCGACCTCGAGGGCGGGATCGGCGCCTGGCTGGACCGTTTCGGCGCCTCCTGGGTCGTCCTTCGCCCCGACCGCTTCGTCTTCGCCCTCGGCAGCGGCCGCCCCGAAATCGACAATGCCCTGGCCGAGCTGCATCGGCAGATGGACCTCAGATGAATGTGATAGCCACCTCGACCATGTCGATCTCCGGACCTGCACGGGCACTCGCTTTGTTCCTCGGAGCCGTCCTCCTGGGGCTCGCCTTCACAAGGTGGGCGCCGACCGCCACGGCCGGCGCCGCGCCGACCTGTCTCGGCCGGCCCGCGACGATCGTCGGCCACGGTGGGATCCACGGCACCGCCCATGCCGACGTGATCGTCGGGAGCCGGGGAGCGGACACGATCGTCGGCCGCGGTGGCAACGACCGGATTTGCGCCGGTGGCGGCGCCGACACGATCGAAGGGGGCGAAGGGAGCGACCGGATCGAGGCGGGCCCGGGCGAGGACGAAGTGATCGGCGGCAACGGCTCCGACCTCGTGCTCGCCGGCCCGGGTGCCGACACCGTCTTCGGCAGACGTGGCAATGACCTTCTCTACGGTGGCCCGGCGACCGACTACCTGGACTCGGGGCTCGGCGACGACACCCTCGACGGCGGCCCGGGGGGCGACGATCAGGTGATCGGCGGGGTCGGCAACGACCACCTCTCCGGCGGCCCCGGCGACGGCGACGTGCTCGAGGGCGACTACGGGACCGACTCGATCGACGGCGGGCCGGGCGCCGAAGACACCGCCTCCTACGCGATGGCCGGCTCCGGCGGGACCGCATTCGGCACCAGCAACGGGGTCGACGTCAATCTCGCGGCCGGGAGCGCCGACGGCGATGGCGACGACACCGTCAGCGGCATCGAGGACGTGGTCGGCAGCCCCTTCGCCGACACGATCGTCGGCGACGCCGAAGCGAACATGCTCTTCGGCGGCGGCGGGATCGACGAACTGCTCGGCGGCGGTGGGGGGGACCACGCCTTCGGCGGCAGCGGCCTCGACCGCTGCCTCGAAGTCGCCGCCGCCGAATCGTGCGAGCTGAGCGGCGGCCGCGCCTACGACGCGCTCGGCGAAGCGACCCTCCTGGAGCTGGCTGGCCCGCAGCCATTCCATCCCACGCTCGAGGTCGACCTGGCGGGCCGATCGGGCGCCCTCACGGCGGTGGTCGAATGGGGTATCCACCTGGAAAGCCAGGCAGGGATCCAGATGCACGTCTCCTTCGCCGAAGGCGCCTGGATCGTCGAAGAGCAAGGCGTGCCGATCGTCGCCGGCGAAGGCTGCGCGCTCGCCGGCCCGCAGACGGCGCGCTGCCCGATCGCGACGGTGCCGACCGGAGCCTTCCTCAACGGCAGCAGTCGCGCCGACACGATCGTCGTGGAACCCTCCGTGCCCGCCACGGCCTCGGCGACGATCGTCGGCGGCCTCGGCATCGACGAACTGGTCGGCGGTGCCGGCGACGACAGCCTCGACGCTTACGCCAACGGAGTCCCCGGCGAGGTCGTGCGCGGGGGACCCGGCGACGACGCGCTCACCGGCGCCACGGTGCTGGAGGGCGACGGCGGCTCGGACCTGCTGATCGCCACGCCCTGCGGAGAGACGATCGACGGTGGGCCGGGGATCGACAGCGTCTCCTTCGCCCGCATGAAGCAGGGTGTCGAAGCGACGCTGGGCGGCAGCGCCGGCTTCGCCCCGGGTCCGGGCCTGGTCGGCGGCTGCGGATTCGGAGGCCCGCCTCCGACCCAGATCTCCGGCTCGGTCGAGAGCATCGAGGGCAGCGCCTTCGATGACCTGCTCACCGGCGACTCCGGCCGCAACATCATCCTCGGCCGCGGCGGCGAGGACACAATCCACGGCGGCGCCGGCGCCGACTTCCTGGTCGGCGGCCTCGGCCTCGACTCGATTTACGGCGACGCCGGCCCCGATCGCCTCTACGCCCGCGACGGCGAACCTGACCGTGCGATCGACTGCGGCTCCGGAATCCGGGGCGACGTCGCCTTCACCGATCCCTCCGATCCCTCCGACCCTCCGACCCGAGGCTGCGCCACGCCCTGAGGATCGCGTCGGCGCCGGGGCGGGCTGACCGGAGGTCGCGATCAGCCTGACCGGGCCAAGATTGGCCCGGTCCGAGACAGGCGGCGTTCATATTCTCGACGCATGGGATTTCTCTCGACCCGCGCGGCCTCGGTCGCACTCGTGATCGCGGCCATGATGGCCTTCTGCTCGACGGCGGATGCCGCCCCTGCGTGGGCCCCGCCGACCACCCTTGGTTTGACCGGCCGCGAGAACGGCGCGCCCGACGTCGCCGTCGCCCCCAACGGGGAAGCAATCGCCACCTGGGTGGGCAGCCGACCTGCCGGCATCGAGGTGAGCAGCCGACCGCCGGGGAAGGGCTGGTCTCCGCCCGTCACCCTCGCGCCCGTCAGGGAAGAAGTCGAAGGCCCCCAGATCGTTGTGTCCGCCCGGAAGGCGGTGATCGTCTGGACCGACAACATCCACACGCGCCACGGGGAAGCCCGGGTTGTCATGGCGGCGACCCGTCTTCGCGGGAAGCGGTGGGGCAAGCCGCGGAACATCTCCGCGGAACAGCGCTGGCGCTCCGAACCCAGCGGGGGGGAACCTCAGGTCGCGATCACCCCTGGCGGCAAGGCGATCGTCATCTGGCAGGCCACCAACGAAAAACACCTGGCGGTTTTCTTCATCGCCTCGGCGACCCAAGCCGTGGGGGGGACGGACTGGGCCGCGCCGGTCGGCATCCGCGGCTCCTTCGAAGGGGAAGCCCCTCAGGTCGCCATCACCTCGGCGGGCGAAGCGGTGGCGATCTGGGGCGCGTCCTACAACGAAGAATCCAACATCGACGTGTCCAGCCGCCCGGCGAAGGGGCCGTGGAAGGGAGCGGCGCAGCTGGCGACGCCGGGCCCCTTCCCGCAGCCGCGGCTGGCGATCACCTCCAAGGGCGAAGCGATCGGGGCCTGGGTCAAGGAACCCGAAGGAGGCCGCGAAGCGACGGTGCAGGTAACGACGCGAACGCCAGGCGGGAAATGGAAGGTGAAGACCCTCGCGCCGCAGGACTACGGAATCGACCCCGAGATCGTGACCGAACCCGGCGGCCGGGCAACGGTCGTCTGGGTCAACTTTCCCTCCGTCGAGGAAGAGACGGTCGTCGCCTCGACCCACGCCCCCGGCGGCGCCTGGAGCGACGCGGTCAGCGTCGCCGACGAAGGACTACAGCTCCCCACCCCGTCGGAATCCCCGATCGCGGTGACCCGCCAAGGTGAATCGATCGCCGTCTGGGTTGCCGAAAGCTCGTCCGAAAAAAAGACGTCCATCGAGTCTTCGAGCAGGCGCCGCGGCCAGCTCTGGAGCGAACCCGCGAAGATCTCCACCACTCCCGCCGGGCCGCTGTACGGAGACCCCGGCCTCCAGCTCGCGCTCGCGCCAGACGGCAAAGCGTTCGCCGTCTGGCGGTGCTTCGACGGCAGCCGATGGGTGATCAAGGCTGTCACTCGGTCCCCTCGTCCAGGGACGAGAGCGGCCCGGCCTCACCTGGCAGGAGGATCCGCACAGCGACCCGCGGGGCGAGTTTCTCGCACCAGCTTGCGAACTCTTGGGGCGGGGCGCTGAGGCGTCGGGGTAGGAGGGAGGCGAGGCCCACTGGGAAGAAGGTGCCCCAGTGGATCGGGACGGCGATCCGCGGCGAGAGCATCGCTGCCGCGCGAGCGGCGCGTTCGGGGTCGAGATGCCCCGGCCCGAGATTCGGCCCCCATCCCCAGACCGGGAGCAGAGCCAGGTCGAGCCTGTCGTCGAGCGCCGCCATGCCGTCGAAGAGATCGGTGTCGCCGGCGAAGTAGACCCGCCTCGAACCCGAGAGGTGGAATCCGACCGCCTCCGCGCGACGCGACCTCGGTGCGCGGCCGTGGCCGTGTTCGGCCTCCACCGCGGCAATCTCGACCTTCCCGATCTTGACCGACTTCCCGGGAGCCAGCTCCGACACCGCGGTGAGGCCGCAGCTCTCGAGAAACCGGCCGGCTCCGGGTGGCGCCAGCACCGGCGTCTCGGGGCTGACCCGTCGCAGCGAGCGCCGGTCGGCATGGTCGTTATGGAGGTGGGAGATGAGCACCGCATCGAGCCGGTCCGCCACCTCTGCGCCGGGCTCGGGTCCATGACGGCGCAGGTGGGCGACCCTCGATCCCAGCACCGGGTCGGTGAGGATGCGCAGGCCGTCCAGCTCGAGCAGCACCGTGGCGTGCCCGACGTAGGTGAGGCGATCAGGCGGCTCCGTGGAGTTCCTCTCTCCAGCCGGAGAGGATCCGGTGGACGGCGGCGGCGCCGACGATCGGCTCGGCGGGCAGGGGAAGCCTCTCGGCGGCGAGGATGAAGGGCCGGGTCTGTGGGCCGCCGAGTCCACCGTGGAAGGAGATCAGCTCCTCGAAGGCACAGCCCTCGTCGAGTTCGGGGTCATAGAAGCTGCCGACCATGATGTCGGCGACGTTGTCGAAGCCGTCGGTGCGCAGAACGTGCTGGGGCGCGGTCGCCGAGTAGTGGGCCAGCGGGTCCTCGCCCTCGACCCGGCCGCTCCGCAGATAGTGAGTGCCATCTGCTCCCAGGACCACGGCTCCGTGCTCGGCGCTGCGGACCAGGAGCCAGCCGATGTGGGGATGCTCGCGCAGCGCTGGGATCAGGCTTGGGTGGCGCGAGTCGATCTCCTCAAGGGTGAGCCGGCGCTTCTCCTCCATCAGGTAGATCAGCCCGAGATTGCCGGAGCCGAGGACGACGACCTCGCGATCGGAGACGTCGTTCTTCGAGTGCCCGCCGCCGGCCCGGCCGGTGGCCTCTTTGGCGGCGTGTTGGACCATCGCGCTCTGCTCGTCGCCCCCGGCGTACCCGGCGACGTCGCCGCCGCCGATCGATCGCTCGACCAGCTGCTCGAGGCTGTAGCCGTTGCGCTGCTTGAAGGTCGCGCCCTGAGTCTGACCGTGGTCGGAGAGCACGACGATCTCGTAGGGGCGGGGAGCGAACCTGCGGGCCCGGGCGATGCGGTCGAGCTGCTGGTCGAGCTTGCGCAGGGCCTCCATCGTGTCCGCCCGCTGCAGCCCCGAGTGGTGGGCGACCTCGTCGTAGCTGGAGAAGGTGGCGTAGACGGCGGCGCGGCCGCGCATCATGTCGGTCAGCACCCCGTAGACGATCAGGTCGCGGACGACCACGCACATCGTCGCGCGCAGGAACGGATAGACGCCGCCGCGGTGCCCGCGGGGTCGGATGTCGCGCCGGGCCGAGCGGATCGCCGCCGTCCACTCCAACAGCACCTCCCAGCCGAACAGGACCAGGGCCCTGGTGACGTTGAAGCCGTTGGCGAGGAACGCCCGGTAGCCGGGGTTCGCTCGCTTCTCCTCCGCCATGCGGCTGACCGTGAGAATCACCTCCTCGGCTTCGCCGGAGAGCAGGTTGCCGCGGCTCGCCCCGCCGTCGGCGAGCAGACCCGCGCCACTCGAGTGCCGCCGCTCGATCTCCGCGCAGTCGCTCGGCGACGAGCAGGAGACGAGGGTCCCGCTCTCCTTCTCCACCCAGCGGAAGGCGGGGATGTCCTCGTTCGAGCCAAGCAGGATCCCCGACTGGCTGGCCCCGGTCTGCGAGGAGAGGTCGGGCTCCCACTCGGTCAGGCGATAGCCGTCCTCCGCCAGCCAGCGCGCCATCGTCGGCGCGCTCCCGTCGCGCACGGCATCGCGCAGCACCGGCAATGCCAGCCCGTCGATCTCGAGAAAGAGAATCCCCGGTTCGTCGGTGCGGGCCAGTGTGCCCTGGCGACGGGCCACCCGTTGCACGACGCGCAGCGAGTAGGTGTCGTCGTCGTTGGCGCCGGTCAGCACCTGGAGCGCCAGCGAGACGACCGCCATCACCACCGCGGCCAGCAGCGCATCCCCGAACGAATCGACTCCGATGTGCTTGGGAAGAGCGTCGCTGGCGAGCTCCAGCAGCAGGGCGTCGATCAGCAGCACCGCCATGAAGCCGAGGGCCAGGGTCAGCGGCAGCCTCAGCGCGGCCACCACCGGAGGCAGGACCGCGTTGAGCAGCGCGATCAGCGCCGCGACCAAGAGGGCGCCGCCGAATGCGCCGACACTCACTCCAGGCACCAGCGCGGCCGCGACATAAAGCGACGCCCCGGACAGTGCCCAGGAGAAAGCCAGCTGCAGAGGCTTGAGGCGCGGCTTCTGCGGCTGCCACTGCACCGCAGACCCGTATGCGGCGGTTCCCCCCACCATCGGGATCTCCATCATTTGGGGTCAGGATCTCGGGTCGTGGGCAAATCTACCGTCGCGCCTTATGGTTTGGCGATGGGGTTCGAGCAGGTCAATCGTCTCGCCGCGTTCGCCGCTCTCGCGTCCGCTGCGGTTCTCTTCGTCCTGGGTGTCGACGTCGTCCTTTCCGGGTTTCTTCTCGGCGTCGCCGTTCTGGTCGGTCTTGGGGTCGCAATCGCCGCGGCCTGGTATGGCTTGACCCGTACCGGACCGAGCAGGCTGCTGGGGTTCGGGATCGCCGCTCTTGCTTTGGTGCTCACGGTCGGCTCACTGCTCGTCAAGGGCGATCACCTGGTGCAGGCCCTCGTGATCGTGGTGGCCCTGGGCCTGATGCTGGTCGCGACGCGGGCCGCATTCAGGATCCACGCCCCGCTCGTCCGGGCACCCGATCCACGGCATCCCGCGCTCTTCTACAACCCGAAGTCGGGCGGGGGGAAGGCCGAGAAGTTTCACCTGGCCGACGAGGCTCGGGCTCGGGGGATCGAGCCGATCGAACTGGAGCGCGGTGTCGACCTCGAGCAACTGGTCCGCAAGGCGGTCGCCGACGGTGCCGACGCGCTGGCGATGGCCGGCGGGGATGGCTCGCAGGCCGTGGTGGCCATGGTCGCCGCCGAGCAGGGCCTGCCCTACGCCTGTATTCCGGCCGGGACGCGCAACCATTTCGCGCTCGATCTGGGGGTCGACCGCGACGACGTGGTCGGTGCTCTCGACGCGTTCGCCGACGGTCGGGTCAAGCGGGTCGATCTCGCTGAGGTCAACGGCCTGGTGTTCGTCAACAACGTCTCGGTCGGCCTCTATGCCGAGGCCGTGCAGCGCGAGGGCTACCGGGAGGCGAAGCTGAGAACCATCCTCGACACCCTTCCCGAGGTTGTTGGGCCCGAGGGCAAGGGGCTGGGAATGCGATGGACCGGACCCGGCGGGGATGAGCACTCCTCGGGGGCGGCGATTCTCGTATCCAACAATCGCTACCGCCTCGGGCGGGCCGTCGGCTCCGGTACCCGGCCGAGGATCGACGAGGGCTCGCTTGGGATCGCCGTCGCCTCGACGCCGACGGGCCGTGCCCTTTTTTCGCGGCCCTGGCGGGAGTGGTCCGTGCCCGCATTCGATATCGAGGCGGACGGCCCGGTTGCCGCGGGCATCGACGGCGAGGCGGTGACGCTCGACGCGCCCCTGCGCTTCAAATCTCTTCCCGCGGCGTTGCAGGTGCGGATCGCCGCCGCGCACCCCGGTGCCTCTCCGTCCGCGGCGATCCCCGATCGCGCTTGGGAGACTGTCGCAGGGTTGGCGCGGATAGCCGCGGGGAGGACTTAAAGCGGCGGCTAGGTTCTTGCGCCGCCGCCTTCGGATCGGATCGCGGCGATCGCCGCCTCGATCGAGGGATAGAAGTGATCTTTGTCGAGCGTGTCCATCAGCCCGTAGCGCAGGGTCAGCTCCTTGAGGCGGTCGCGCAGCTCGACGAAGGCGAGGTGCACCCCCGCCGCGTTCAGTTCGCGGTCGAGCTGCTCGAGCATCTCCGCCGCGGTCACGTCGACGTCGGTGACGGCCTCGCACTGCAGGACGATCCAGCCGGGCTCCCGCTCGCGCACGAGCCGCCGGACCTCGTCGCGGAACCTTCCCGAGTTGGCGAAGAACAGCGGCGCCTCCCAGCGGTAGACGACTACGCCGGGGACTTCCTCGGCGTCAGGGTAGGCGGTCACGTCGTGCCATCCCTCCAAATTTTCGGGACGCCCCAGAACCGCACCATGCGGCCACCAGTTGCGGCGGAAGAAGAGGATGATCGCGAGCAGGACCGCGACCACGATTCCCTGCAGGACGCCGAGCAGCACGACCCCGGCGGTGGCGACCAGGGACACACCGAGCGCGCTTTTGCGCATCTCGTAGTAGCGGCGAAGCAGCGGCAGATTCATCAGCGACAGCGCCGCGGCGATGACGACCGCCGCGAGCGCCGCTTGCGGCAGGTCGGTGAGCAGCGAGTTGAGGAAGAGAAGGAGGACCGCGACGAGCCCGGCGCCGACCAGGCCGGCCAGCTGGGTCTTCGCCCCCGACTGCTCGGCGACCGCGGTCCTCGAGCCGCTCGTCGAGACCGCGAACCCCTGGAAGAAGCCGGCGGCCACGTTCGCCGCCCCGACGCCGATCATCTCCTGATCGGGCTTGACCTCTTCCCCGCGACGGGCCGCGAAGCTGGTCGCGGTCGCGATCGTGTCGGTCAGCGAGACCAGGGTGATGCCGAGCGCCGCCAGCAGCAGTGCCGGTACATCCCCCGCGCTCGTCCAGGGAAGTCCAGGGGTCGGCACTCCCTGGGGGAGGGACCCGATCGTCGCGACCCCGTGGTCGGCGAGGCCGAAGGCCGCCGAGGCCAGCGTGGCGGCGACGACTCCGACGAGGATCGCCGGCAGGCGCTTGGTGAAGAGCGGGAGCACGAGCAGGATGGCGAGGACGGCGAGCCCGAGCACGAGGGTGGTGGCGTGGGTCTGGCCGAGGCCTTCCACGAACGCCTTCAGCTCGGAGAGAAAGGAGTCGGCGTCGGTGGAGAACCCGAACAGCTTCGGCAGCTGCCCGACGATGATCGTGATCCCGAGGCCGTTCATGTAGCCGACCTGCACCTCTTTGGAGAGCAGGTCGGCGACGAACCCGAGCTTGCCGAGGCCGAGGCCGATCTCGATCAGGCCGACGAAGATCGCGAGCATGCCCGCCAAAACGATCGCCGAGCCCGGGTCTCCCACGACCAGCAAGGGGGTGATCGAGGCGAGGATCAGCGGCGAGATCGAGGAGTCGGGCCCGAGCACGAGGACCCGGGAAGGCCCGAACAGGGCGTAGCCGACCAGGCAGGCGATCGTCGTGTAGAGGCCGGTGACCGCGGGCAGGCCGGCGAGCTCCGCGTAGGCCATTCCCTGCGGCACCAGGATCGCGGCCAGCACGACTCCCGCCACCAGGTCCGGTCGGGCGGATTGGCCTGGATAGTTCCGAATCAGCTCGACCCCGGGTACCCAGCGACGCAGCCGGCGGGCGTGGTGGGGTGGCTTTCCCGACATGGGGGACTTCGCTCTCTGCATGTGTGTCTGTCGTTCGGTTGCCGATCCGCCGGCTATGCAGTCGGGCTTTTGCGTCGCCGTTTCTCTTTCAGCTCGCGGCTTTTCACTTTCGCGTCGGCGTAGGAGGAGCCCACGAGCGCTTTGCCGCCGACCCAGCCGAAGACCCAGGAGACGAGGACGACGGCGAAGAGGACGTTCCAGGCCGAGGTGACCAGCTGCTGGCTGATCGAGTAGGCGGTGGCGGTCGCCGCGTCGGTCGAGCCGGAGAGGGCGAGCGAGTTCATCGCCTGGGTGACGCCGACGCCGCCTGGCGTCGCCGAGAACGAGTTGGAGATCGAGTTCGAGGCGGTGACCGTGGCGACGTTGTGAAAGCTGGCTGGGATGCCATAGGCGCCGAGGAAGACGGCGACGATCGCGAGCCGCGCCAGGTAGCTGCCGAGCGAGGGGACGACGACGTCGAGCAGGAATCGGCGAGGCCGGCCGAGGACCGCGCCACCCTGCGCCACCTGCGCGCGCAGCTTCGCCAGCTTCGGCCAGAAGACGCGTCCGAGGAGGACGAGGAGGATGGCGCCGCCGATGAGAATCCCGATAACGAAGCCGGTGTGGTCGGCGAGGAAGCCGAGCTTGACCGAGAAGGAACCGGCGACCGAGAGGAAGAGGTAGAGGTAGAGCGCGAGGCTGAAGACGGTGAAGGGGATCTTCTGTACGACGAGCCCGGAGAGCATCATCGTGAAGGTCGCGCCCGCGAACAGGGTGGTGAACATCAGCAGCATCACCCAGGTGCCGATGTTGGCCGGCAGGAAGCTGTTCAGCGCCACCGCCGTCGCGTAGGAGGCGAGCACGATCCGGTAGCTGACCCCGGGCCCGATCGGCGCCGCACGCAGAATCCCGAACCAGGCCAGCGCCGCCAGCGCGGTCTGGACGCTCTGCAGGACGACGCCGGCGACGATCGCCCAGGTCGGAATCTCACCGAGCTTGTCGAACAGTTCTTCGATCCACTCCCGCACCGGAATCCCGAGCAGGTCGAGGACGAAGATCGCCAGCGCGACGCCGCCGATCCAGAGGCCGATCCGGGTCAGACGCCGGCCGAGTGACTGCGAGCGCATGCGGGCAGGGTATTTGGCGTTGAAGTCTTGAGACGATGGGCTCGGCAAGCCGATTGGTCCCCGTGGCCCTCTGGCTGGTCAATGAAGCGGTCGATCCACGGGCTGTCGTTTTGCCTCGGTTTCTCGCTAGTCCCAAGTGGACTTACTTATGTCTTGCCAACGGCGGCGAACGTAGCTCCCCCGTCACTGGAAGCGAGGCCGGAGTCGACGGGAGTCGATGGTTCAAATTTCCTCCGGGAGAGCGAGGTTGCCCGTTTGCAGGGGGTGTCGGTGAGTGGAGCTAGGCGGATTCGAACCGCCGACCTCCTGGGTGCGTCCAAGTGGCTGTTGAGGCTGCCTCTTCGATAAGTAGTTGATTTGCAGGAGTTTGAAGTCTTCCGCAGATTCCTCGAGTACCGATTCTCGCGTCGAAATATGCGCGGATATGCGGCGATATGTCTCATTTCGGGAACTTCTGGCGAGAAGTTCCCGAAATCGCTAGAGGCGGTTCAACGACCTACACTTCTTGGAACGATTCACGCTCTGATTCGGTATCCGGCTAGGCTTCTTTCCCATCGAGGCAAACGGTGGGGAGAATTTAGGCCAATTCAACGCAGCGCCATCGGCGCTTGGCTACATCTTTCAATGCGAGTTGGCCCTGCTCGAATACTTGCGCCGGGAGGATCCGGCGCTGGAGGTCTCGATCGAGGTCCTCGACGACATCGCCTTCGAGGGCGATCAGACCGAACTGTTGCAGGCAAAATTCCACGTTACGCCGGGAAGCCTCACCGACTCGAGCGCCGACCTGTGGAAGACGCTGAGGGTTTGGAGCGAGTCCGCGAAAGATCTTCCCGATGCGCTGCTAGTGCTCGTGACGACTGCGACTGCCGCCTCGGGGTCGATCGCCGCGCTTCTGCGCGCGACCGATCGCGATCCCATAACCGCCCACCGGCGGCTGGTCGCCATCGCGAAAAGCAGTTCTTCGCAGACGCTGGCTCCCGCGAGGGTGGCGTTTCTCGGGCTTGCCGAGGAGGACCGCCTTGCGCTGGTAGAACGCATCGTGATTAGCGACGGTGCGCCCGGCTTCGAGGACCTCGATGACCTCTTCCTTGCCGCGCTGCGTCTCGCGGCGCCGGCGGACCGCCGCGAGGCCCTAACCACTCGCCTGCGGGAATGGTGGCTTGCTCGCACCGAGCGACACCTCATCGCCGTCTCCCAGGGCAATCACACCCGAATTAGTGGCGCGGAGATCGAAGCGCGGCTCAGTGACCTGCGCGACGAGCTCGCGGCTGACAATCTGCCGATCGACTTCGAGGAGCTGGAGGAGCCAGCCGACGAGGACGTTGATGAGCAGCGCAAGTTCGTCATGCAACTGCGCCTGATTGCCCTTTCACGCCCCCGGGTCCGCAAGGCGGTCCACGACTACAACCGCGCCTATCGCCAGCGGGGGCGCTGGCTGCGCGAGGAATTGGTCGGAATCGACGAGCTGAGCCGTTACGAGACTCGGCTAAAGGACGAGTGGGATCGGCTTTGGCTTCCCGAGGGCGAGGACGAGTTGGCTGAGATCTCCGACCCAGATGCCGAGGGTCGCGGTCGCGGGGTTCTAATGAACTGCGAAGGCACCCAGGTGGAGCCGATCCGCCCTAAGGTTTCTGCTCCCTTCGTCATGCGCGGGAGCCTGCACGTCCTCGCCGACGAACTGAAAATCGGTTGGCACCACGACTGGGTCGAGCGAATGCAGATCGTGCTGGAGGGCGAGGCGCCGTGACTTCGGTGCCCGCCTGGACGGAGCGGCCACGAGATGAGGCGAGTCTGTTTAACCCGGCCTTCCTGGGTGCCGTGCTCGCGCAGGCGGCCGACGGCCACCGAAAAGACTCGGGTGTCGGTCTGCCGTGGAGCCTGGGGTTCATTGCCCTGCCCGCTGTCCTGCATAAGGAAACGCGGGAGGCGCTGCCGAGGTCAATCAGCACCTCCATGGCCGCCTGGACCCGCGACCACGCGCTCCTGGTCGGTTCACTGCCCCAGCGTGCCCGCCTGCTGCAGCCCCGGGTCAGCGAGGCGGTCCTGTTTGGACTGGCGCACGGTTTTCTCGTTCACGAAGACGGTCGACTGCTGCCGGGGCAGCGCCGGAAACGAGCCCCCACCGATCCCTGGCGCGAGCCCACTGATGACTTCCGCCAATGCGCGAGCAAGGCGGCCCTCTTCGGGCGCTGGTGCGCGCGTTCTGGATTGCCGGCGACGATCTACGCGCTCTGGGGGGCGAGGCCGTAGTGAACATCCTCGCGATCGCCCTGTGGAATCGAGAGGGGGAGGTGCGCCGCATCGACCTGACGCCGGGGGTGAACATCATCACCGGCGAATCGCAGACCGGCAAGTCGACCCTGATCGACATCATCAGTTACTGCCTGGGGCACGACAAGCCCGAGATTCCTGCCGGTCCGATCGCCTCCACCGTCGCCTATTTCGGTCTTTTGGTTCGAATCGGGGAGACCACTGCCTTCCTGGGCCGCCCGGCGCTCGAGCAGGGGCGAGAGAGCACTTCATTGGCACAGCTGGAGATCGGAATCGAGGATCTGCCCCCGGCCGATGCGCTGGGGCCCAACACCAACAGCGAGGCGATCGAGGACTGGGTCGGGCGGATGGTCGGTATCGAGGAGAACCGCTTTGATCCGCCGGCCGCTGCGACCCGCCCCTCGCTTGTGGCCAATCTTTCCCATGCGCTGGTCCACTGCTTCCAGCGCCAGGATGAGATCGCCTCCAAACGCTTCCTCTTCCATCGCCAAGGGGAGGAGTTCCTGCCGCAGGCGATCAGGGACACCATGCCCTATTTCCTCGGGGTCACGGGACCCGCTCAGCTACGCCGAGCTGTCCAGCTTCGGGAGCTGCGTCGCCGGCTCGGTGTCTTGAAGAGAGACCGCGCCGAGGTCGAGTCCACGCTCGAGGATGGTCTCCAAGAGGCCATCGGGCTGATCTCCCAGGCTGCCGAGGCGGGCCTGGTCGAGCTGGACGAGCCGCCCGAGCGCCTCCGGGACGCCCTTGCCCTTCTCGGTGGGATCCGCGACGCTCCCATTCCCTCCTCGCCCGCCCAGCCGCCGGGCGAGGAGTTCGACCGCCTTCAGGGCGAGCGCCACGAGCTGAGCGAGCGGTTTAGGAAGGTCCGTGAGCAGCAGGCGCTCGTGGCGGCGATGGCGAGGGAAGGGGAAGGGGCGGCCGCAGAGGGCATGGAGCAGGTGGTGAGGTTGCAGCAGATCAACCTGTTACCGGTGATGGACGACCCTACCCAGTGCCCGGTTTGCGAGCAGGCCTTGGAGAACCCGCCGCCCGCCGTCGCGGCCCTTCGTGCCTCACTTGAAGAACTCGAGAGCCAGATCTCCTCGGTGGAGAAAGATCGCCTGGGGTTGGTTGCGGTCGAAGGAGAACTCGCCGGCCGGCTCGGGGAGATCCGCGAGGGCCTTTCGGCCAATCGGGCAGCGCTCGACGGCATCGTCGCGAGCGCCGAAGCCGTGGAGGACCATCAGGCAAGGCTCGACCTCGGAGCCTGGGTGCGGGGGCGGATCGATCACTTCTTGGAGAAGACGAGCGATGCAAGCAGTGAGCGACTGGGCGAGCTGACCGAGCAGGAAGCTCTCCTCGGGGGGCAGATCTCCGAGCTCGAAGATGAACTCGATCCCACCCGGGTTCGTGCCGATGCCACCTCGGTGCTGATCTCACTGGGGCGGCCGATGACCGAGATCGCGCAGCGCCTGGAGCTTGAGCACGCGGACCCGGGCGTCCGGGTCGACCTCAGCCGACTCACGGTCGTCGCCGACACGCAGGAGGGTTCGATCTACATGAACAGCAGTATTGGATCGGCGAAAAACTGGGTCGGATACCACTTGGCCACGGTGCTCTCGCTGCAGCAGCACTTCGTCAACCAGTCGCGCCCGGTCCCCAACTTCCTCGTGCTCGACCAGCCCAGCCAGGCGTTTTTCCCGACGGACCTTCCCAATGAGGAGATCGTCGATCAGGATCGGCACGACGCGTTCGGGCAGATCGAGGTGATCCGCGACATAGTCGAGCGACTCAATAACCGCCTGCAGGTGATCGTAATCGAACACGCGGACTTCGACGTCGACTGGTACCAGGATGCCGTCAAGCAGCGCTGGCGCGACGGTGAGGCGCTGATTCCCCAGACATGGATAGTTGGCGACGAGGATTCAGAACCAGGCATCGACGGTGAAGAGGAGGCTGGGCCTGAGTGAGCACCGGCCGACTCGTGAACTGCCCGTTGCTCACTGGAGCCTTGCCCGGCTTGGACTGAGTGATGGCTCTACCGAAAGCCCTGAAACGGGTTACCTCCGAGCTTCCTTACGCCTTGCGCCACGAAATTGAGGGGTACGTCCGGACTCTTGATGCCGCCCAGCGCGACATCTATGCTGACGCCCGAGTTACCACCGATCAGGTCGCCAGTGAGGACTTTCTCTTTTTCGCTGGGGTTTGGCGCCTTTGGGGCCAGGTCGACGGTCAGCGTTGGATCGTCAAGAACTCACTAGATCTAGCAGCTGGCTATGGCGCTCACGGGATCAGCGCGGGGGGCTATTCGTATGCCCGCGGCTCCACTGATGTAGTCGAGATCCGAGAACTTCACAACCGCTATCGCCGCTGGCTTGAGAATCGCGACCTTCGCTTTGTAGTCGAGGTCAACTCGCCTCGAGCACTCCTGGAAGCGCTGAGCGAGCGCGGCCATGGTGGTTGACGTAGATGAGATAGCCAGCTCGCTGCGTCGCTTTGTCCACACGTACAACACTCAGTTTCAGAAACTCTCGGGCCGCAAGTCCCAGCTACTCGAGATCGGGGCCCTAATGATCGCCGCCCAGCACTACGAGCGCAACGGCTATCAGGTCAGCCTCTGCAATCCGCGTGGGGGTCAACTCCGGGTCAAGCTCGGGACGAGGGGGGACCCTTGGAACTTCTCTAGGTTCCAGGTAGTGAAAGGCAAACGTCGCTTTGAGATTCATACCAACCTGCCGGTGGCAGATGCCCTTGCCACCAAGGGCGCTCGCTACGTCGCTGATGTTGTCGTTGTCCCCGCCGGTGTGGTTCCCTGCACTAAGCCTGCTACTGGGCCTAAATGGACTGTGCTCTCCAACGGCGAGTTGGTCACCTTCATCGAGGCTAAGGCGTTAGTTATCTACCCGATGCTCATTGCACAATTCATTGGCATCGTCCACGAGCTCAAACCAGGCTTCCTCCTCGGACGCCGGCCACGTGGATTCAGCGCTGCCAAGCACTTCGACCCGGCTCTCGTTTCGCTTGGCTACCTCCACGGCACCTGCTGGAATATCGTCGCCGGTTTCAAAGGTCGAAAACTTTACGTCCGGGTCGTTCCGGAATTCGATCGCGCCATCGCCCGCCTAAACCTGGATGACGACACAGACTCGCCGCTTGACACCAGGCCCTAGATCGTCTTGTGCCGGGATCGCCTTTTGGACATTTCGCACCGCGTCCGGGCGGTGTTCGGCTGCATCAGCGTGCCGACTTGGCCGTCGCGACGAGCTTTGCCAACTCCCCACCGACGGCGCTGGGATCCAGGGAGTCGAGGTGTGTTTGTAGCTCGACGATCGCCGGGTCCTTGGCGTGCAAGAGGACCAACGGCACCGCGACCAGGAATGGGAAGGCCGCCGGGGGCGGGTCGGTGAAGATTTCGGTGACGAGATCCACGAGGTGTGCGGCCTTGACCGCCTGGTCTCCGAGCAGGACCGGCAGCAGCGGGGGCAGCCAGAAGAGCAGGACGTAAACGACCCGGCGCACGAACTCGAGCTCCATCGCGCTCGCCTCCTCGATTGCCGCCCGTACCTCGGTCGGGGTCGGCAGTCGCATCGCCGCTCCCCCCGGTTCCCTCAGCCCCAGTTGCGCCGAGAGCCCGCCGTCGTGGCCACTGCGCATGCCGAGCATCCGCTCCAGGTGAACGAGGTCACTCTCGCGCCGGGCGATCTCCTCGTCCAAGCCCAGCACCGTCGCCAACATGTAGCCGCAGGCGGCTTCGCGCTCGCTGAGGCGCATCCTGGCGGCACGGGGGAAGGCGGGCTCGCCGCGCATCCGCGCCACTCTGCGGGCCAGGCCGTCTACCAGCGCCGCCTCTTCGCCGGGTCCTGAACCCGCGGTCTCGGTCACGATCATCTTCTCCCAACCCGAGACGAAGCCGGCAAGTGCCCGGCGGACGCGCTCGGGACAGATCGGGAACCCCTCGAGCCAGAGGGCAAGCAAGATCTGATCTTGGCTGCGGGTTCGCCGTCGCCAGTGCAGAAGCCGCTCCAACTGGCGCTCGGTCCCGACCGGATACAGCCAGCGTGCCCGCGCACCACGCTGGCGCTCGGGTCGCGGCAGCAACCCCCGGTAGCGCCACAACTCCAGCGAGCGGGCGCTGGGCGCCTCCTCGACGCCGGCGGAGGCGATTAGCTCGGCGGTGTCCGGGCGTTTGGGGTTCGGCTCCATGTTCCCAATATAAGCGGGGCCAAGCCACAGATTTGCCTCTACTCCCAATCGCGATCCGCAGCAACTGACAAGTTCACTCGTTTGTCTCCGCGAGCGGGCCTGGTTGCCCTAACGTCGTCGGCGTCGGTACCAATGCGAGCCCGATTACACCTACCGCCCGAGCGCCGGCAGAAAGGAGACGCGATGAATGAGCAGTTGAAGTGGATGATGAAGCTCGCCGTCAGCGCGGCAGGCTTCGTCTCGCTGCTCCAGGTTGGCCGCGAAAACGGCTGGCTCTGAACCCTCGGCTCCCGGCGGTCGGTCCTCAGCTTGGCCGCCGGGAGCCAGCGACAGCGAGTGGGGTGCAGCCGAGGCGGGGCTCGCCTAGGGCAGCCGGGTCGCCAGATAGGCGATCGCCCCGGCGCCGCCGGCGACGATCGCCTCGGCTTCGGCGGCATTGACTTCGTGGGGCTGCGCGCCGCCGCCGTGGCCGCCCTTGCGGTTGCGAGGGGTCATCGCAACCAGCACCAGATTCTGTAGATGGCGGGGGACGACTCCTGCGTCGACTAGGTGGTTGAAGAGGACGGAAGCAGTGTCGCCTGCTCCATAGGCGGTTCCGCGCGCTTCGAGCACGACCTTCATCGCGCTCTCTATCGCTGCACCGGCCTCGACAATCGCCTGCTTCAGGTCCCCGGGCGTGCCCTTGGCGAGCTCGGCGCGGGCGGCCTCGAACTCTTGGCGGACCCCGCCGGCGAACTCGGGCCGTTTGATCGCCGCCGACGCCGGACGGATCAACTCTCGTTCGATTTCCTCATCACCGACGTACTCGAAGCCATCCGGGTGATCGAATGCCCAGGGCGCCCCGCGATTGCGGCAGATCGCCGTGATCCGCTCCGCCGCAGCCTCCATCGCGTTCGCTGCCCGCAGCGCTTCGCTGATTGCTAAGCGAAAGTCGGGCTCTGGCGAGTGCAGTAGCAGCGCCAGGCTCGCTGCCTCCCGGGGATCGCGTCGTTCGCCGAAGCTGATCGCCATCTCGGCATCGGTATGGGCCCCGGCGACTATCTGTCTCAGCCGAAATCCTTCGGCTTCCCCCCATACATTTCCGACCGCCTCGAGGTAGTCGTCCGGACCCCCGAAGCGGTCGCGGAAGAAAAGCGCGACGACCTCTTTCGGGCCGATCCTGGCCTGTCCCATGACGACTTGGAGCACTAGCTTTCGCGCGCCTTCATCAAGGCCGGTGGCGGCTCTCTGCGCCGCCGTGTCGATCATCGCGTCCGCCATCGCCACCAAGTCAAGCAGGTGCCTGCAGCCCGTTCGTCCCCGTAGCTGCAGGCAAGCTGAAACGCGAAGGCCCGGCGAGCTCGGCCGGGCCTTCTGGCGCATCCGCTGGACCCGAGGGCACCGTCGGGGTCGAATACGCGTATGCCCTTGAGAGGATAGCATCGCCTGGCCATTTGTTTTTCTACTTCGTTCTCTCCCAGGACTTGACAGGTGCTTTGGTGATATGACTACCTCTAGTCAACTTGTAAACCACTGGTAGTCAATATAAGCTGTAGCCATGTCGAACATGTTCTCCAGCCGTTCCACCAACTCCGATCATGTTTACGTGCCTGTCCCTGCCGACCGCGTCGATGATGTCTTTCGCTTCCTGCTCGGCCTCGCCGACACCGAGGGAGCGATCGACTCTGATCTCGACCGACTCATCAACCGCGTCTACCGCGAGTCTGACGAGAAATTCCGGAGCCTGCTCGAGTTGCTCGCCAAACATCCCGGTACCCCGCTTAGCACCGAGCTTGTCGCCTCTGAACTCGAGCTCTACCGCGGCGCGGCGTCCCTTGCGGGCATGCTCGGCGCTTTTGGGCGTCGAGCGAATAACCGATATGAGAGCTTCTGGCCTTTCGAAAAGCTCTATAACAGCGCCGAGGAGCAATCCGAGTTGATCATGAACTCTGAGGTGGCGACGATCGTGAAGAGAATCATCGAGGCTTCCTAGTCCTCCGGGTTAGCGACGAAGTTACGCCTTCATGGTCGCTCACCTTGTGTGTCGAGGGGTCGATCAACTCGCGACAGACATTCGGCTCGCTCGAATTGCAAGGGCGTCTTGTAGTGGAGCTAGGCGGATTCGAACCGCCGACCTCCTGGGTGCGATCCAAGGCATTAGTGCAGGGCAAGAGTGCAGAAAGATGCCAATTTGCAGGGCTTCTGAGAGGCGCTGATATTGCGCAGGTTCTCCAGATAAGCAGGGATATGCAGCGATACGCAGGGAGTCGGGCACTCCTGGCGAGAAGTGCCCGAAATTTGCGCAGGGCGGTTGGAGCGCTAATTATCGCGCTCCGCTGATCCAAGGGGCAGAACTCGGCCTCCGATCGGTAGCCACAACACCCCGTCCGCCTCAGCTCGGCGAGTCGATCAGCCTAAAGGCGATTCCCTGCGCATTGCAGAAGTCATAGGCCGCCGAGAAAAGCGCCTTGCCTTGGTCCCATCCGTCGAGCTGGTCATCGGCCACTCCCGGCTGTACGACGGTGAGCCGCCATTTGATCGTTGGTCGTCCCTGCTCCCAGGCCTCGAACTGGGCGGCCAGTGCGTCCCGATCTCCCTTGACGACGATCGTCGAGGCACGCTCCACGAAGCGCCGTCGCAGCTCTGTCCATATCTGCGGCCCGGCCGTCGCGAAATAGACCGAGCGCATCGCCTGCGCGAGCAACTCCTCAATATCGGTCACCCGGCAAGCCGGCGCATCGCCGCCAGCCGCCTTGCAGTGGATGACATCGATCGAGACTTGATCGCCGGCTGCGCTGATGCAGAGGAAGTCCGCGAGCTCGTAGGGAAGGTGATCTTGAATCACGGCGTCGGCCTCGCCTTCGAGCAGGGCGATCGTACGGGCAGCGACCGAGGCGGGGGCGGGGGCCGGCTCACCCCACTCGACGCGAATGTCAGTCCCATCCCAGTGGAGTGCCAGGCGGGCCTCGGCAGGCAAGGGGGCATGCTCTGAGGCTGGCTGGACCTGCTGGGCCCCCGTGACCAGCGAGCCGTCGCCGAAGATCAGCGCCGGGGGATGCTCAGAGAGGAGCTCGTCAACCCCAATGACCACTCCCTCCCCGTCAACAAAGAAACAGTTGCCCTGGGTAATTTCGGCGCCGCCATCGAGGCCGAGCCTGAGCACACATGTCTCGCCCGCGAAGCTGAGACTCAACTCCATTGCATCCTCACTCAGCCTGCGACAGGCTACCTCGGTCCCGAGCGGGTCCGCCTCGCTCCCGCCGATCCGCAGGGTTCGTGGATCGGCGAGGAACTCGACCGGCATCACCGCGATCGCTGGCGCGTCGGGGTAGGCGGTCAGGGTGTCAGCAATGTTGAGATAGCTGAGCGGACCTTTCCTTGCGGTCGGAGCCGCCGCCGCTTTCAGCACCTCCGCATGGCCCTTGCACCAGGATCGGAATTCGACCAAGCTCTCGGTCGCCTTCGGCTCCCACAGTTTGCTTTTTTTAGTCGAAAAGCCGAAGGTGCCACTCCCGGCTCCCTCGCCAGCCATCCGGCCCATGACATGGCCGAGGACTCGGGCCCTCGCGTCGGCGAGCGAGAGCGACATCTCCGCCCGCGGCCCTGCCAGGGTGCGGTAGCTCTCATTGGTGGCGGTGCCGGCAGTGGCTGATCGGGCGCCGACCGAGAAGCAGCGCTCCAGATCGGCCGCCGCCAGCAGGCGGGCGAGATCTTCGGCTCCGAGCGGGGAGTGCGCGCCTGCCAGCTCGCGGCGCAGAGTTTTCAGGATTGACGGCGATTCGGTGCTGATGAAGAGCAAGCCCGGATCCTCGACCCAGGTGGCGATGTGAAGGCGGTACTCAACTGAGTCGAGCGCGTCCTCGCGCATGAAGCGCGGGTGTAGGCGGTGACGGGTGATGTAGGCATTGAGGTTGTCTTGCAGATGATGAAAGCGGTCGGTGACGTCGCCATTGCCGAGTTGTGCGGGGTCGAAGCTCAGATCCGGTGCCTCAGGGGCGCGGAATATGTGGGTAGATCGACCGGGCGCAAGAACGAGAGCCGAGACTTCGGTGCCACCGTGATGGACGGCGCTGAGGCCGCTGGTGAACTGTCGCACGAAGCGCTCGCCCTCGACTGATGAGTCGACGATGTCGGGCAAGAGCGTCTCCCAAGCGGCGTCCTCGCGGAAGAGTTCCGCGGTCTCTCCAGAAACGTCGGCGGGAAAGGCGATCAGCTCGCCGTTGACATCACCGGCGCGCGCAAGGCGGCCGACGAACTGCAGGGTGGGGGCAAGGCTCTTGTGAGGGTGGTGGTATGCGGCGACCTTGAGACGGGGAAAGTCAAAGCCCTCGGTCATTGCACCTACAACCACGAGCCCATGAAGAGTTCCTTCCTCCATTCTCCTGAGTAACCGCCTTACGGTTTGACCCGAAGTCCTGTCCAACACCGGTGCGACCTCAAGGCCGACCTGCGCGTAGACCTCGACCAGTTTGTCGGCGTGTTTCTTTCGGTCCGTGCGGATCAACGCCCGGCTTTCGGCTGCCACATGGGAGGGGTCGGCGAGACGCTCGGCTACCTCTTTGGCGAGGGTTAGGTCACGGTTCTCGGGGTCCACCTCCTCAACTGGGCGGAAGCGGACCGGCTGGTAGGCGCCCCGGGCAATCGCGCGTCGCAATGGATAGGCAAAGGCGATCTCACCGGGGAGTCGGCGCCGGTCGGCGCGAAACGGAGTCGCCGTCAGCAGGACACGAGGCACACCGGCTAAGTGCTCATGGAGCGTCGTCCAAGTCGGTGCCGGCAGGTGGTGGGCCTCGTCGAAGATCACCAAGTCAAAGCGCCCGGTCGGAATCGGGTCGACTCCTTCATAGGCTTCGCTCAGCACCATCACGTTGCCAACGACCACCTCCTCGTCGGGGTGCTCGCTCCAAAACTCGGCGGTGCACCGATTGTCGGCCCGCAGCACGCTCGGTGGCTCGATCTCGTCGCCGAGCGCGCCCACGGCCTTCGCCATCTCGAGTTTCTTAAACGCGTGGGCGACCTGATCGCGGACTATTCGGGCCGGGGTAACAATCAGCACCCTCTCTGCGTTCAGCACATAGGGAAGCAGGACTGCGGCCAGGGTCTTGCCGACACCCGTTGGCAAGACCACCTGTGCGGGCTCCTCGGAAGCGGTCTGATGAGCGGTGACCGCATGCAGGGCGCCGCGCTGAGCCTCTCTCAGGCCCTCCGCACTGAGGTCGACCGCCGCCGAAGAGAAGCTCATTAAGTCAGTTCTCTGTGAAAACGGTCGGGATTAATATGCCTGCCAGCTCTCTAGCTCGTGTGCGCCAGTACCGCCGATGGCGTGGCGCTTTGGCAGCGTGTGTCCGCAGCACCTTTCAGTCTCTCCCAGTCGGCTCACTTGCCCTGAGCATAAAGGCAAGCGGTGACGTTTCGGTACGGATGGTGCATCCATGAACCGTGAGACGGAGACGCATCGCTAGCCCGTCGACGAGTCACTGCGCTGAATGCAACGTTTGGCACGGTTGGAATGGGGAACCGGCGTACTGCATCACGCTTCAAGGTGGGCTTACTTGGTCTTTCAGCGGCCTCCCCTCGATCGTCTTACCTGGCCGTGAGCGGGTTAAAGAGGGTTCGAATCGGTCCGCGACGCGAGCTACGCGGCTTCGTCGGTACTGATCTCGTCCAGCTGCCAGCGGTCGCTACCGTGGGCAGTCGTGGGGGAACTGGAACACTTCGCGCAGAATCGCCCGATCGGCAGGGCCGTCGGCATGGGCGTGCCGATCCCCTCTCTGGAGGTCTATGCACGGTGGTGGCAGCTCGAGACCTATCTTCGAGAGGTCGCCTACACCGAGCTCAGGTCCGCCTACGGTCGCTCGTGGGCCTCGCGACTCGGAGACGCTGCGTCGCTTCGGGCCGAGCGTGATCACATCAACTCCTACATGGCCTCCGCCGACGCCGAAGAGCTCCTCGGCTACGCGGACTTCGGCGCCCTCCTACGCTTGCTCGACGCCCAATGGGAACTCTTCGAGGACATCCTGGTGCCGAGGACCCGCTGGGCCGGTCTCTCGGAGGAGTTGTCGACCATTAGAAACCGAAGTGCCCACTGCCGCCGCCCGCACGTCGACGACGCGGCACGTCTCGAGCAGGCACTCCGGAACCTGGAACCAGGGGCACGGGAGTTCTACGCTTCCTATTCGCGGACGCGGCCAATCCCGAGACGAAGCAAAGACCGCCTCGCCCGCGCATGGGCCGAGGGACGCCACCCTGCGGCCGAGCGGCTGCTCGACCACAGCCGCCGGAAGTACGGGACGCAGTTTCGCCTTGAGTGGAGCCTTCGGCCGTGGGCCGGGTGCGATCCTGACCCCCACCAGCTCTCGCAGACTCGCGGCCTCCTCTGGCACGCGCACTGGGTCCTCTCTGAGGAACCTGATCCGGTCGAGGTCTGGCGGACCCTCTCCTCGGATGTGCGCGATCTCCTCGTCCACCTGATCTTCGACGGAGCCCTCGTCCAGGCTACCTTCGCTGCCGCCGACGATGCCCGCGCGATCGCCGACTCGATCGGGACGATCTTCGACCGCCTATTGACCACAGCCGGAAATACCTGGCGCTTGAAAGAGGAGAGCTTCGAGCAACGCTGGGAAGCGGCCCGCGAGGCTCAGGCGAGGTTGCCCCTGAAGGCGCAGGTCGGTGGCCTGCGGACCTATTTCGACCACTACGACCCGGAGAAGTTCTCGCTCTTCGACGCGAGCCTGTATTGATTGATCCCCGAGCTCGAACCTGCTGCCTGAACCCTGCGAGTACAAACAGACCGGCGTGACTTAGTGGTGTCGCCGACCCGTAGCTCTGGGGCCGTTGGAAAGTGAGGCGGAATCGCCGGGAATCGCCGACGATCCCTTCGCATCTGCGCGATTTCGGGCACTCGTGCCCGAAATGGAGCGGAAAATCAGCGCCGGTTAGAAGGGCTTCAGAAACCGAAGCCGCCCACGTGCAGCCACTTCCGGCGATGGAGCTAGGCGGATTCGAACCGCCGACCTCCTGGGTGCGATCCAGGCGCTCTGCCAGCTGAGCTATAGCCCCGCGATGCTTGGCTGGGAAGTTGATCCCATTGCCGCGCAAGCGGAAGGATAACCGCATAGTCTTTGGCAGCCTCACGGAATCGCCATGAGCATCCTCGACGACGCAATCCGAGAGCACCTGGAACTGAAGCGCGCCCACGGCGCGGATGAAGCCGAGGTCAAAAGGCTCGAGGACGAGGCCTTCGGGCCGCCGCAGCGACCCGACGAGCACGACCCCTTCGCCGAGGCGCCGACCGAGTTCCTGGTCGCCCCGGAGGTCGGGGCGGGGGAGCAGGCCGACGAGGATCCTGGCGAGCGGCGCGCTCCCAACATCGCCGACCTGCAGGAGGCGCCCGAGCCGCGCCCGGCGCCCGATCCCGCTTCCCAGGCCGACGCGCCGGCCGACGCGCCCGACGACGGCCCCGCCGAGGAGGAGCACCCGGCGATGGAGCACGAGGCGATCGTCGACGCCGGCCCCTCGACCGAGGAGCGCCACGCGATCGCCGACCAGCCGACCGAAATGTTCGACGTCGAGGCCCAGTTCGAGGACGCCGCGACCGAGGCCGACGCCCCCACCGACGACGAGCTCGCCGAGGCCGAGATGGCCGAGCCGCGGCTCGCCCCGGTCGACCCGCTGGCCGGGATCGAGGCCAGCGCTCCCGGCGCGACCGACACGCCCGCGCCCGCCGCCGAGGACGAGCCGGCCGACGAATTCGACGAGTTCTTCAGCGAGCAGCGCCTCTCCGACGAGCTCAACCAGGCGCTCGAGGCGCCGCTCCCGGACGAGCCCGGCGCCCCCCCCACCGAGGAAGCGCCGGCCGTCTTCATCGATCTCGACGACGACGAGGACGCCGCGCCCGCCGGCGAGGTCGCCTTCGAGGACGACGAGCTCGAGGAGGAGCCCGCCGCCGAGCACGAGCTCGCCACGCCCGAGGCGCCCCCCGAGCCCGAGGAAGACACGCCTCCGCCCGCCGCTGCCGCCCCCGGATCGGCCCACGAGGACGTGCTCGAGGACACCCCCGAGTTCCTCGAGGACGCGCCCGAGGACGACAACCTCTGGTTCGAGCAGAAGCCGCCCAAGGACTTCGACTTCGACGACTGACCGAGCCGGCGGCGGGCAGAGTAGGTTTGCCCGGGATGGACGCCGAGTTCGCCATCGAAGCTGAGGGCCTGCGCAAGTCCTACGAGGACGTGCTCGCGCTCGACGGGGTCGACCTGCGGGTCCCCGCCGGCACCGTGCTCGGCCTGCTCGGGCCCAACGGAGCCGGCAAGACGACCGCGGTCCGCATCCTCACCACGCTGCTCCCGCCCGACGGCGGCAGCGCCCGCGTCGCCGGCCTCGACGTCGTCCGCCAGGCGTCGCGGCTGCGCAGCAAGATCGGCCTCGCTGGCCAGTACGCGGCGGTCGACGAGAACCTCACCGGGGCCGAGAACCTGGAGATGGTCGGCCGTCTCTACCACCTGCCCAAGGGCGAGCCGCGCGCCCGCGCCGCCGAGCTGCTGGAGCGCTTCGACCTCAGCGACGCCGCCGACCGCCTCGTCCGCACCTACTCGGGCGGCATGCGCCGCCGCCTCGACCTCGCCGCCGCCCTCGTCGCCCACCCGCCGGTGCTCTTCCTCGACGAGCCCACCACCGGCCTCGACCCGCGCAGCCGCCTCTCCCTCTGGGAGACGATCGAAGACCGGGTCGCCGACGGCACCACGGTCCTGCTCACCACCCAGTACCTGGACGAGGCCGACCGCCTCGCCGACCGCATCGCCGTGATCGACCGCGGCCACGTCATCGCCGAGGGCAGCTCCGACCAGCTCAAGGACCAGCTTGGCGGCGAGCGGCTCGACGTCACCCTCGAGGACGACGCCGACGCCGAGGCGGCGATCGCGGCGCTGGAGCCGATCGCGGCCGAGCGCCCGACCCTGGTCGACGGCGTCCTGCAGATGCCGATCCAGCAGCGCAAGGGCACGATTAGGGCGGCGGTGCTGCGGCTCAACGACGCCAACATCGGGATCGAGGACATGGCGACGCGGCGCCCGTCCCTCGACGACGTCTTCCTCACGCTCACCGGTCACACGGCCGAGGCCGTGGACGGCGACGGGCCCGGCCCGGAGGGCGAGCGATGAACGACTTCCGCTACGCCGTCTCCGACGCCCTGGTCCTGGCCAAGCGCAGCCTCATGCGCATTCCTCGCGCCCCCGACCTGCTGATCTCCTTCACCGGGCAGCCGGTCATGTTCGTGCTGCTCTTCGCCTATGTCTTCGGCGGCGCGATCAGCACCCCCGGCTACAGCTACATCGACTTCCTGATGCCGGGGATCATCGTCCAGACGATGTCCTTCGGCGGCTTCATCACCGCCGTCGGGCTCTCCGAGGACCTGAAGAAGGGCCTGATCGACCGCTTCCGCTCGCTGCCGATGTCCCGCTCCGCCGTCCTCGCCGGCCGCACCCTCGCCGACGTCGTCACCAACTCGATCTCGATCACGGTGATGCTCGTGGTCGGCGTCATCGCCGGCTTCTCCTTCGACGCGCCGCTGCTCCACATCGTCGCCGGCATCCTCCTGCTGCTGCTCTTCGGCTACGCCTTCTCCTGGGTCTTCGCCTTCGTCGGCCTCACCGCCAGCTCGACGGAGTCCGCGCAGTCGCTCGGCTTCATGTTCATCTTCCCGCTCACCTTCGTCTCCTCGGCCTTCGTCCCGGTCGAATCGATGCCCGGCGCCCTCCAGACCTTCGCCGAAGTCAACCCCTTCACGATCGTCGTCGACGCCATGCGCTCGCTCTTCCTCGGCACCCCCGCCGGCAACAACGTCTGGGGAGCCGTCGCCTGGTCGCTCGGCATCGCGATCGTCTTCGCCTTCCTCTCCGTGCGCCGCTACAAGCGCGCCGTCGTCCGCTGAGCGGCCGGCCAGCACAGTTGAGGCCGCCTACAATTTGCCCCGAGGGGCCATAGCTCAGCTGGCAGAGCGTTCGGTTTGCATCCGAAAGGTCACCGGTTCGATCCCGGTTGGCTCCATCTCCTCTTGCATCGCGCCCCACCCGGGCCATACTGATCGGGTCCGCAACCCGCCCGCCGCGCGTTCGCCGCGGTCCCAGCAGGGGAGAAGGAGTTTCCGAATGGCCCCGATCACGGAGCGTGAGCAGAAGCAGATCGATGCCGCCAACGCGAGCGGCAAGACCCCTGTCGTCTTCATCCACGGGCTCTGGCTGCTGCCGAGCAGCTGGGACCGCTGGGCGGGCCTGTTCGAGGAGGCCGGGTACGCGGCGCTGACTCCCTCCTGGCCGGACGATCCGGAGACGGTCGAGGCGGCGCGGGCCAACCCCGACGTCTTCGCCAGGAAGACCCTGGGGCAGATCGCCGACCACACCGCCGAAATCATCGGCGAGCTGGAGAAGAGGCCCGCCGTGATGGGGCACTCGACCGGCGGCCTACTGGCCCAGATGATCGCCGACCGCGGCCTCTCCGCCGCCACGGTGGCAATCGACCCCGGCCCCTTTCGCGGCGTCCTGCCGCTGCCGCTCTCGTCGCTGAAGTCGGCCAAGCCGGTGCTGGCGAACCCGCTCAACCGCGGCCGCGCCGTCACCCTCACCCTGGACCAGTTCAAGTACGGCTGGGCCAACGCGCTCAGCGACGAGGAGGCGAAGGAGCTATACGAGACCTTCCACGTCGCCGCCCCCGGGGTGGCGCTGATGCAGATGGCGAACGCCAACCTCAACCCCTTTACCGAGGCGAGGCTGGACCGGAAGAACCCGAAGCGCGGGCCGCTGCTGATCGTCGACGGGGAGGTGGACCACACCGTCCCCTGGGCGATCGCCAACGCCGCCTACAAGAAACAGAGCGCCAACCAGGCGGTCACCGAGATCGAGAAGATCCCCAACCGCGGCCACTCGCTGACGATCGACGGCGGCTGGCGCGAGGTCGCCGAGCGCGCCCTCGCCTTCGTCAAGCGCTTCGCCTAGCGGACTGCGAGCTAGGCGATCAGGCTCTCGGCCCGCTTGCCCTCGGGCAGGTTCTGGTCCGCGTGGTAGCTGCTGCGGACCAGGGGGCCGGCGGCGACCGACTCGAAGCCGAGGTCGTAGGCGGCCTTCTCCAGCGCGGCGAACTCGTCCGGGTGCCAGTAGCGCACGACCGGGAGGTGGTTCTCGGTCGGGCGCAGGTACTGGCCAACGGTGAGGACCTGGACCCGGTGCTCGCGGAGCAGGCCGAAGGTCTCGACCATCTCCTCGAAGCTCTCGCCGAGCCCGACCATCAGGCCGGACTTGGTGACGACGTCGGGGCCGCCCATCTCCTTCGCCATCCGCAGGACGCGGGCGGAGCGCAGGAACTGGGAGCCGCGGCGCGCCACCGGGTACAGCCGCGGCACGGTCTCGACGTTGTGGTTGAAGACGTCGGGCTTCTCGTGCACGACCTTGGCCAGCGGCATCTCTTGGCCGCGGAAGTCGGGGGTGAGGATCTCGACCTTGCAGCTCGGCGCCAGCATCCGGATCGAGCGGATCACGCCGACGAAGGCGCTCGCCCCGTAGTCGGGCAGGTCGTCGCGGTCGACCGAGGTGACGACGGCGTGGCGCAGCCCCATCGCTTTTACCTGGTTGGCGACGCGCAGCGGCTCCAGCGGGTCGTTCCAGGTCGGTTTGCCGGTCTGCACGTTGCAGAAGCCGCAGCGGCGGGTGCAGACGTCGCCGAGGATCATGAAGGTCGCGGTGCCGCGCTCCCAGCACTCGCCGACGTTGGGACAGTTGGCCTCCTCGCAGACCGTGTGCAGGTTGTCGGAGCCGATCGTCGCCTTCAGCCGCCGGTAGTTGGGCCCGCCCGGCGCCGGCACCTTCAGCCACGGCGGCTTGCGGGCGCGCTTGAAGGGGACGGTGCCGTCGGCGTCGCTGGCGGTGCCCCCCGGCTTGGCGCGGGAGCGGGTGACGTGGATGCGCTCGGAGACCTCGGTCACGGTTAGGACCTGAGCGTAGCGGCCGGCAGGTCCAGGCCCAGATCGGCCGGATCGGCGGCGATGGGGGAGCGCTCGAAGACGGCTCCGAAGCGGGCCGCGACGGTGGCGGCGAACGCCCCCAGGTCCTGCTCTTCGCCGAGCTCGCGCGAGAGCGAGGTCATCGCCACCCCCTCGATTCCGCAGGGCACGATCCACTCGAACGGCTGCAGGTCGTTGCTGACGTTGACCGCCAGCCCGTGCGTGGTGACGCCGCGGCTCACGTGGACCCCGATCGAGCCGATCTTGCGCGCCTCGCGCCCGCCCGTCCCGGATCCCGGCGCGGCGCCGCGCGTCCAGACCCCGGTCAGGCCCTCGATCAGCCCCGCCTCGACCCCGTGCTCGGCCAGCGCCTCGATCGTCACCCGCTCCAGGCCCCTCACGTACGCGAGCACGTCGTCGCCGTAGGGGCGCAGGCTGACGATCGGGTAGGCGACCAGCTGGCCGGGGCCGTGGTAGGTGACGCGGCCGCCGCGGTCGGTGTCGCGCACCTCGATCCCCTGCATCTCGTACCACTGGGCTCCCATCGGCAGCTCCTCGGGGCCGGAGCGGCGCCCGCGGGTGTAGACGGGCGGGTGCTCGAGCAGCAGCAGGGCGTCGGCGATCTCCTCGCGCTGGCGGCGCTCCGCCAGGCGCAACTGCGCCTCTCGCGCCGCCTCGTAGGGGACGATTCCGCAGCGGACAACCAGGATCTCGGCGCTCACCCTTGAAATCGTTGCAGGACGCGCCCGTATCCTTTGCGTCCCCCCTGATGGTCCAGTCAAAGCCACTCCGCCCCGAATGGCTCCCCGCCGTCGCGCTCAGCTCCCTGCTGGCGCTGGCGATGCTGCTCTGGAGCCCGCCGGTCGGCGACCTCGCCGCCCAGGTCTTCCGCACCGAGCTGTTCAAGCAGGCGGGCCTGGCGATCTGGAACGGCAGCTGGTACGGCGGTCACTACACCCTCACCTACAGCGTCCTCTTCCCGCCGCTGGCGGCGCTGCTCGGGCCGCAGGTCGTCGGCGGGCTCGCGGTCGTCTCCTCCTCCTACCTCTTCGACCGCCTGGTCCGCGACCGCTGGGGGGTGGAGGCGCGCTGGGCGACCCTCTGGTTCGCCGCCGGCGTGGTCACCCTGCTCGCCGACGGCCAGCTCACCTTCGCCCTCGGCGTCGCCTTCGGCCTCGGCTCGCTGCGCGCCCTGCAGGCCGGCCGCTCGCCGCTGGCCCTCGCCGCCGCCGCGGCCTGCGCGCTCGCCAGCCCAGTTGCCGCCGCCTTCCTCGCCGGCGTCGTGCTGGCGGGAGCGCTGGAACGGGGGAGCCGCGCCAGCCGCGCCGCCCTCGCCGTCGCCGGCCTGGCCTTAGCGCTCACCGTCGTCCCCAACCTCGCCTTCCCGGAACCGGGCACCTTCCCCTTCGCCTTCACCTCCTTCATCGCGATCCCGCTCTTCTGCGGCGGCGCCCTCTTCGTCATCCGCGACCTGCCCGAGGAGCGGCAGCTGCGCCGGATCCTGGTCGGCTACGTGCTGGCGGCGACGCTGATCTGGCTGGTGCCGAACGCGATGGGCGGCAACGCGGTCCGCCTCGGCGCCCTCTTCGGCGGCCCGGTGCTGGCCGCGGTGGTGCTCGCCCGGCGCCCCCGGGTGGCGCCCTGGTTCCTCGCCCTCGCCCTGGCCGGCGGCCTCTACTGGCAGGTGACGGCCAGCGTCAACCAGATCGCCCGCAGCGTCGGCGACCCCTCCACCGCCGCCGCCTACTTCGAGCCCGCCGCCGGCTGGCTGCGCGCGCACGGGGGGGAGGGGGCGCGGATCGAGGTGCCGCCGACCGCCAACCACTGGGAGTCGGCCTACCTGGCGCCGAAGTTCGAGCTCGCCCGCGGCTGGCTGCGCCAGCTCGACACCACCCGCGACGACGTCTTCTACGACCAGGGCGAGCTGACCAACGCCACCTACAGCGCCTGGCTGCGCCGCAACGCGATCTCCTACGTCGCCCTGCCCGACGCCTCGCTCGACTACTCCTCGGCCGCGGAGCGCCGCCTGATCCTCGCCGCGCCGCCCTACCTCAGCCTGCGCTACCGGACGCCGCACTGGCGGATCTACGCGGTGCGCGACCCGAAGCCGCTGGTCGCGCCGCTGGGCGCGGCGAGCGCCCGCACGCTCTCGGTCGGCCGCCAGGGCTTCTCCCTCGACGTCACCCACCCGGGCGAGTTCCTCGTCCGGGTCAGCTTCACCCCCTACTGGTCGATCGCCCGCGGCAGCGGCTGCATCCTCCGCCGCGGCGACTGGACCGTCGCCCGCGCCTCGCACCCGGGGGTGTTCCGGGTGGCGGCCGATTTCTCGCTCGGCCGCGCCTGGAACGCCGTGACGGGCGCTCGCAAGACCTGCTGACGGTCAGAGAGCTAGAGAAAGAGGCTCTTCCAAGAGCGTCCGCACCCGCGCAAGGAACTCGGCGGCGGGGGCGCCGTAGAGGATGCGGTGGTCGCAGGCGAGGGTGACGCCGAGCATGTGGGCGGGGACGATCTCGCCGTCGCGGACGACCGGGCGCTGCTTGATCGCGCCGACCGCGAGGATCGCCGCCTGTGGGGTGTTGATCACGGCGCTGAAGTTGTCGATCCCGTACATGCCCAGGTTGGAGACGGTGAAGGTCCCGCCCGAGAGTTCCGGCGGGGTCACCTGGCCGTCGCGGACCTTCTGCGCCAGCGCCTGCGACTCGGTCGCGATTTGCCGCAGGCCCTTGCGGTCGGCGTCGAAGACGGTGGGGACGACGAGCGCGCCCTGGGCGGCGACGGCGACGCCGACGTTGACCCGCGAGTAGAGCTCGAAACGGCCGTCGCGGTAGGCGCCGTTGGCCCGCGGATGCTCGCGCAGCGCCAGCGCGCAGGCCTTGACGATCATGTCGTTGAACGACGGCACCACCTCGCCCTCGCCCGCCGTCTTCTTCAGCCGCTCCCGCGCCTCGACCGCCCGCGACATGTCGATCTCGGCCTGGAGGTAAAAGTGCGGCGCCGTCGCCTTCGACTCCGACATCCGCCGCGCGATCGTCGACTGCAGCTTCGAAAGATCCTCGTAGGTGGTCTGACCCTTGGCGGTCTCGGGGGAGATGGACGCAGGAGCTGCCACTGCGGCCGCGGGCGCTGCCGGTTGAGCCTCCCCCGCCTCGCCCGCGGATGCAGCGGCTTGCTTCACGTCCTTCTTGACGATGCGGCCCCCCGGGCCGGAACCCTGAATGCTCGCCAGGTCCACGCCCTTCTCCTCAGCTATCCGGCGCGCGACCGGCGAAGCCTTAATGCGGTCGGAGCCATCCGTGGAATCAGACGGGTCACCCGCGGGTGGCACCGTAGGGGGGCCCATCCCCGAGGAAGCTTTAGCTACCGGAGGGGATGGGGGGTCCCCTGCGGTGACAGGCCCCGCGGTTGCCACGTCCGAACCCTTTGCCGAATCCCCCACCCGTGCGATCGGACTGCCGATAGCCAACGTCTCGCCCTCTTGGGCAAGGATCTCGGTCAGCGTCCCCGCCACGTCGCTCTCATAAGCCATGTTCGCCTTGTCGGTCTCGATTTCCACGATCTCGTCGCCGACCGCGATCTCGTCCCCGACCTGCTTCATCCAGGTCAGGATCGTCCCCTCCTCCATCGAGTCGGAGAGGCGGGGCATGACGATGTCGGCCATCAGATCGATCCCTCCAGGGTCGCCAGGGCCGCGCTCACGACGTGCTCCTCGTGGGGAATCGCCGCCTGCTCCAGCCGTTTCGAGTAGGGCATGTGGACGTCAGCGCCGGTCACCCGCTGCACCGGCGCGTCGAGGTCGTCGAAGGCCTGCTCGGTGATCAGGGTCGCCAGGTTGGCGCCGACGCCGCCGTGCGGCCAGCCCTCCTCGACGATCACGGCGCGGTTGGTCTTGCGGACCGACTCGAGGATCGTGTCGAGGTCGAGCGGACGCAGCGTGCGCGGATCGATCACCTCGGCCTCAACCCCGTGCTCCTCGGCCAGCTTTGCCGCCGCCCGCTCCGCCACCTGGGCCATCTTCAGCACGCCGACGATCGTGACATCGCCGCCCTCGCGCCGCACCGCCGCTTCGCCGAAGCGCAGGATCTCGTCCTCGCCCTCAGGCACCTCTCCCTTGACTCCGTAGAGGCTCTCGTGCTCGATGAAGATCACCGGGTTGTCGTCGCGGATCGCCGCCTTCAGCAGCGCCTTGCCGTCGGCCGGGGTGGAGGGGCAGGCGACCAGCAGGCCGGGCACCTGCAGGAACAGCGCCTCGAAGCTGTGCGAGTGGGTGGGGCCGAGCTGGTGGCCGCCGCCGCCCGGCATCCGGATCACCATCGGCACCCGGGCCTGCCCGTTGAACATGTAGGGGATCGCGGCGGCGTGGTTGACGATCTGGTCCAGCGCCAGCAGCGAGAAGTTCACCGTCATCAGCTCGACCACCGGCCGCAGCCCGCCCATCGCCGCCCCGACCCCGGCGCCGACGATCGTGTTCTCGGAGATCGGCGTGTCGCGGACCCGGCGCTCGCCGAACTCGTCGATCAGCCCCTCGGTCACCTTGAAGGCGCCCTGGAAGACGGCGACGTCCTCGCCCATCACGAGGACGGCCTCGTCGCGGCGCATCTCCTCCGCCATCGCGTCCCGCAGCGCCTCGCGCATCCGCAGCTCAGCCATCAGCCCTCGTCCTCCTCGGCATCCGCAGGCGCGAGATCCTCGCCCTCGTCGCCGACCTCGCGCTCGGCCGAGACCCGCGACTCGGATCCGTCCTGCGCGTCGCCCTGCAGGGCGGGGTTCGGCCGCCGCCCCTCGTCCGGCGGCTGCTCGGCGTAGGCCGCGCCGGCCTCGGCCAGCTCGCGTGCCGCGTCGGGCATCGTGCCCTCGCGCTCGCCCCGGTGCGGCTCCGGGCTGCGCTCGTCGACCGCGTACCAGCCGCCGGGATCGTCGAGCGCGTAGAGGTTCTCGTACATCGTGTCCAGGGGCGGCTCCGGCGAGGCCTCGGCGAACGCGGTCGCCTCGACCACGGTCGCCTCGGCCGCGTCGCGGGCCTGCCCCACCTCGCGCTCGCCCAGCACCCCGGCCTCGACGCAGCGCCGGGCGAAGCTCTCGATCGGGTCTTTCTCGCGCCACTGCTCGACCTCCTCGCGCTCGCGGTAGACCTCGGGGTCGGCGGCGGAGTGACCGCGGTAGCGGTAGGTGACGACCTCGAGCAGGGTGGGGCGGGAGTCCTCGCGCGCCGCCTCGATCCCGGCGGTGACGGCCTCGCGCACCGCGATCACGTCCATCCCGTCGGCCCGGGCGCCCGGCACCCCGTAGCCCTCTGCCTTCTTCGAGAGGTCGGTCTGGGCCGAGTGGCGCTCGACCGCGGTCCCCATCCCGTAGAGGTTGTTCTCGACCAGGAAGAAGACCGGCAGTTTCCACAGGGCGGCGAGGTTCATCGTCTCGCCGAAGTTGCCGGTGTTGGAGGCGCCGTCGCCAAACATGCAGACGGTGACCGCGTCTTCGCCCTTGTACTGGGAGGAGAGGGCGAGCCCGGCGGCGATCGGCAGGTTGCCGCCGACGATCCCGTAGCCGCCCATGAAGCGCTTCCCGGCGTCGAAGATGTGCATCGAGCCGCCGCGGCCGCCGCTGGTGCCGTCGACCCGGCCGAACAGCTCCGCCATCACCCGCTTCGGCTCGGTGCCGCGGGCGATCGCGTGGCCGTGGGTGCGGTAGGTGCCGATCAGGAAGTCTTCGTCGCGCATCACCGAGGTGGTGCCGACGATCGTCGCCTCCTCGCCGATCGCCAGGTGCAGGAAGCCGCCGGCTTTGGCGCGCTGGTACTGACGACCCGCCTCCTCCTCGAAGCGGCGGATCAGGGCCATGCGCGCGAGCAGCTCGTAACAGGTGGCGGCATCGGGCAGATCGGCCATTGACCTCACCTTAGCGATGCGTTTGCGCCTGGAAACTCGGCCGCTCTCCACTTCTGTCGAGTTGATGACCCCCTGGCGATGACAACTCGACAGAACGCGTCAATCCGCGGCGGCTTCGACCGCCTCCTCCAGCCGGTCGTCGCCCCAGAAGACCTGGTCGCCGACGACCAGCGCCGGCACTCCTTCGACGCCGCGGTCCCCGGCCGCCGCGGTCGCCTCCTTGAGGCCGTTCTTGACGATCTCCGTCTGCACCGCTTTCAGCAGCGCCCGCGGGTGCAGCTCGCAGGCGGCGCCGGCGATGACGACGTTGTCGGGGTCGCCGAGATCGCGGCCGGCGGCGAAGGCCTGGCGGAAGGCGGCGAGGGAGAAGGAGACGGTGCGGCCGGTCTGCTTGGCGAAGGTCGCCACCCGCATCGCGGTCAGCATGTTGCCCGGCCAGGGGTCGGGCCAGAGGATCGGCGGCAGCCCGTAGGCGAGGGCGCGGCGCTCGACCTCGGCCATGCCCTCGGCCCGGGCCGGCGTCTGTGACCAGGAGCCGCGGTCGAAGCGCTGGAACAGCCCCCCGAGCAGCACCGGCACCCACTCCGGCTGCTCCAGCTCGGCTTCGGTGAACAGCCCGCTGACCCGCTCGGCGGCGAGGTACGCGTAGGGGGAGCCGAGGTCGAAGTAGAAGGTGGCGCGGGGCGCCGTCAAGCGTGAGTCGCCCAGCCGTCGACCGCTCTCGCGGCTTCGAAGATCGCCTCGGAGATCGTCGGGTGGGGATGGACGATCCGCGCCAGCTCCTGGTAGCCGCCCTCCAGCGCCATCGTCGCCACCAGCTCGGCGATCATGTCGCAGGCGCGGTTGCCGACGATGTGGACGCCGAGGATCTCGCCGTACTTGGAGTCGGCGACGACCTTGACCAGGCCTTCTTTGTCGTCGTAGACGGTCGCCCCGCCGACGCCGCCGAGTTTGAACTTGCCGACCTTGACGTCGTTGCCGGCCTCCTTGGCGGCGGCCTCGGTGAGTCCGACGCTGGCGACCTGCGGATGGCTGAAGGTGGCGCCGGCGATCAGCTTCTGGTCGACCCCGTGGGTCTCGACCCCGGCCGCCGCCTCGGCCGCGACGACGCCCTCCTCGGAGGCCTTGTGGGCGAGCGCCTTGGCGTTGACCAGGTCGCCGATCGCGTAGACCTTGGCGTTGGTGGTCCGCTGCAGGGCGTCGACCTTGACCTTGCCGTTCTCCTCCAGCTCGACCCCGGCCTCGGCCAGGCCCAGGCCCTCGGTGTCGGCGCGGCGGCCGCCGGCGACGCAGAGGTAGTCGACCTCGGCCGACTCGCCGCCGTAGGTGAACTTGATGGAGCCGCTGCCCGCCTCGACGTTCTCGACCGGGTTGCCGGTGGCGACGGTGATGTTCTGCTTCTTGAAGGCGCGCTCGACGACCCGGACCACGTCCTTGTCCTCGGCCGGGAGGATCTGCGGCAGCATCTCCAGCAGCAGCACCTCGGTCCCGAAGCGGCCGTAGGCGGAGGCGATCTCACAGCCCGAGGCGCCGGCGCCGACGACGGCGATCTTCTTCGGCACCTCCGGCAGCGACCAGGCGCCCCAGGTGTCGACGATGCGCTCGCTGAACTCGACCCCGGGGATGGGGGAGGCGATGGAGCCGGTGGCGAGGATCACGGCGCCGGCCTCGTAGGTCTCCTCGCCGACCTTGACGTTGCCCTCGGCGGTGAGCGAGCCCTCGCCCTCGATCACGGTGACCTTGTTTTTGTCCCAGAGCATCTTCACTCCGCCCGAGAGCGACTCGGACACGGCGGCGCGGCGCTTGCCGACCGCGTCCCAGTCGAGCGAGACGTCGTTGGCGACGACGCCGAGGTCGGCGCTCTCGCGCGCCTCGGTGTAGATCTCCGCCGTGCGCAGGATCGTCTTGGCGGGGATGCAGGCGTAGTTGAGGCAGCGCCCGCCCGCCTTGTCGCGCTCGACCACGGCGGTTTTCTTACCCAGCTGGGCAGCGCGGATGGCCGCGACGTAGCCGCCGGGCCCGCCGCCGATCACGATCACATCGAAGGAATCAGCCATGGGCCTGAGCCTATAGAACGGCCGCGCGCGGCCGCCAGGCAGCTAGCTCTTTTTCTGGCCCGGCAGTCGGGAGGCGATTCGCCCCATCGGCCCGACCGCCCCCTGCAGGGTCTCGACGCTCTCGTTGAGGCCGGCGACCGCGGTCAGGATCCGCTCCATCAGGCCGCTCAGCTGCTCGATCCCGCCGTCGAGCCCCTCGATTCCCTTCTCCAGCCGGCCCATCGTCTCCGGCAGCGCCGCCAGGTGGCTCTGGACCTCGACCAGGACCGGCATCGCCGCCTCGACCGCCGCCAGCCGGCCGTCCAGCGCCCCGATCGTCTTGCTCACCCCCGCCATTTCCTCGCGCAGGCCCGGCAGGGCGGAGGTGTCGCCCGCGACGCGGTCGAGGGCGTCGGCGACCCGGGTCAGCTGCGCGGCGTGCTCCTTCATCGCCCGCGTGTTCTCGACGATCTCCGGGATCGTCCGCAGTGCCGCGATCACGTCGCTGGGCAGGGCCGAGATCTTGTCGAGGGAGGGGAGGCCGAGCGGGGTCATCGCCTCAGCCTCGCGGGGTGCGCTCGGGCATCTGGATCCGCGCCATCGCCTTTACCATGAAGAAGAAGAAGGTGCCGGAGACGGCGAGCAGGCCGAGGGTGGCGGCGAACTGGGCCACCGTCGCCGCCTGCACGGCGAGGCCGAAGACGGCGCTGAAGATCAGGAAGACGAGGATCAGCTGGAAGCCGAGCACGGCCCAGTAGCGGGCGTGCCACATGCCCCAGGCCATGATCCCGAGGATCCCGGCGGGGGCGACGATCTGCGGGATTTTCGGCGTTTCGCCATTGACCTTGACGCCCGCCAGGTAGCCGGCGACGATCGAGAGCGCGATCAGGCCGGCGACGACCGCCCCGATCGTCACCACCCGCGGTCGCTCGCCCTCGCCCAGCGGCTCCAGCGCTTCGCGCGCCGCCTGGTTGCGTTCCTCGGCCTTCGCATAGCCCTCTTTCATGCGGTCGGCGCCGCTGCGCTGCTTGCGCTTACGCGGCTGCTCGGCGCCTTGCGGCTCGGGCCGGGGCTCGCTCTGCGCCTCGTGCGGATCCCCGCCCGGTGCGCGGCGCTCCTCAGCCACCGGGCGCGACTCCCACGCTGCGCCGCAGCTCTGCCGCCACCGCGGCCGGGTCGGCGGCGTCGCGGATCGCCCGCACCACGCAGAGGCGCTCCGCCCCGGCGGCGACGACCTCGCCGGCATTGGGGGCGTCGATCCCGCCGATCGCGAAGAAGGGATGGGGGGCGTGCTCGGCGGCGTGGGAGATCAGCTCCAGCCCGACCGCCGGCCGGCCGGCCTTCGTCGGCGTCTCCCAGATCGGCCCAACCGAGATGTGGTCGACCGGGCGCCCGGCGGAGGCGGCGATCTGCTCCTCCGAGTGGGTCGAGAGGCCGATGATCGCCTCGGGCCCCAGCAGCTCCCGCGCCTGCTCGGCGGCGACGTCGTCCTGCCCCACGTGGACCCCGTCGGCGTCGCAGCTGCGGGCCAGGTCGGGGTCGTCGTTGATGATGAAGAGGGCGCTGTAGATGTCGCAGACGCGCCGGAAGGTCCCCGCCGCCCGCTCGATCTCGGCCCGTCCCAGCTCCTTCTCGCGCAGTTGGACGATGTCGGCGCCGCCGCTCAGCGCCGCCCGCAGCAGCGCTTCCGGATCTTCCCCGTGGGGGCGGGCGTCGCAGACGAAGTAGAGGCGGGCCGTGCGCAGGCGCTCGCGGCGCAGCGGGCCGGCGGACTCGGGGGTCGCGAAGCTCATCGCTCGATTATGACTGCGGCCGGCGGGTCGCAGACGTCCATGTCGGACGCTCGCGGCCCACCCACTGCGGTACTCGGCTTGCGGGCGGGCCGGGGCGGGTAGCCTTGGAGGGGTAACGGGAGCCCGCCGGGGCTGAGAGGGTGGCAACGAGGTCACCGACCGGCTGAACCTGATCCGGGTAATGCCGGCGGAGGCAATGACTTGACCGAGCAACGCGATTTCGACGCGATATTCGTAGGCGGCGGGGTGATCGGCCTCAGCTGCGCCTGGCGCGTCGCCCGCGACGGGGCGCGGGTGGCGGTGCTCGACCGCGCCGAGCCCCCGGCCGGCGCCACCCGGGTCGCGGCCGGAATGCTGGCCCCGGTCGGCGAGCTCGCCTTCGGCGAGCCGGAGCTGCTGGAGATGACCCTGGCCTCGGCCGCGCTCTACCCGGAGTTCGTCGCCGAGCTGGAGGCGGCGAGCGGGGAGTCGACGGGATACGCGAGCCAGGGCGCCCTCCACATCGCCCTCGACCGCGACGAGGCGGCGGAGTTGCGGCGGGTCCACGACCTGCAGCGTTCGCTCGGGCTCGAGGCCGAGTGGTTGCCGCCGCGGCGTTGCCGCGAGCTGGAGCCGGGCCTGACGCCCTCGTTCAACGGCGGCGTGCACGCGCCGGGTGAGGCGGCGGTCGATCCGCGGGCGCTGACCCGGGCGCTGCTGGCGGCGCTGCGCAAGGCGGGGGCGGAGGTAATCGCGGCCGGGGAGGGGGAGCCGGGCTCGAGCGAGGTGGTCGACGGGATCTTCGAAGGCGAGCGCCTGCTCGGAGTGCGGACTGCCGCCGGAGAGGAGCTCCGGGCCGAGACGACGGTGCTCGCCACGGGCGCCTGGTCGGGCCAGACCGCGTGGCTGCCCGAGCACGCCCGGCCGCCGGTGCGCCCGGTCAAGGGCCAGATCGTCGAGCTGCGCGCCCGCGACGGCGCCGCGCCCTGTGAGCGGATCGTCGCCTCCGAGCGCGTCTACCTGGTGCCGCGCCCCGATGGCCGCCTGATCGTCGGCGCCACCTCCGAAGAGCAGGGCTTCGACACCGCGGTCACCGCCGGCGGCGTCCACGAGCTCCTGCGCGAGGCCTATCGCCTGCTCCCCGACGTCGCCGAGATGGAGCTGGTCGACTCGATGGCCGGCCTGCGCCCCTGCACCCCCGACAACCTGCCGCTGATCGGCCCCGGCGCGATCGAGGGCCTGGTCCTGGCCACCGGCCACTACCGCAACGGCATCCTGCTGGCACCCCTGACCGCCGAAGCGATCGCCGCCGTCCTCGCCGGCGAGCAGTTGCCGGAAGCGGTCGCCCCCGCGCATCCGGCGCGCATGTCCTTAGTAGCCCAGAGGGCGACAAAGGACATGTGCACTGTTGCCAGCTCGGCAGCGGATGCCACCACAGACCGCGCCGCCGAACTGGCGGCGCGCGGGGCCGCGCTCGCCGCAGCAGCTGAAGCCGCGGAGCGCGCCGCTCCCGACCGTGCCGCCGAGGAGCCGGGATGAGGATCGAGCTGAATGGGGAGGCGCGTGAGCTGGCTCCGGCGGCGACGCTCGCCGACGCGGTCCGAGCCGCCGGCGCCCGCGGAGGCGACGGTGACGGGACCGGGGTGGACGCGTCCCGCGGCGTGGCCGTCGCCCTCGACGGCGAGGTCGTGCCGCGCGGGGAGTGGGAGGCGACGCCGCTGCGCGAGGGCCAGAGCGTCGAGGTGCTTGCCGCGATCCAGGGTGGCGCCGAGACCTGGGAGCTGGGCGGGCGCCAGTGGTCCTCCCGCCTGATCGCCGGCACCGGCGGCTTCCGCTCGCTGGAGCAGATGGAGAGCGCGCTGGCTGCCGCGGGGACCGAGATCGTCACCGTCGCCCTGCGCCGGATCGACCCCGCTGCCGAGGGCTCGGTCCTCGACACGATCGACCGCCTCGGCCTCTTCGCGCTGCCCAACACGGCGGGTTGCTTCACCGCCCGCGACGCGGTCCGCACCGCCAAGCTCGCCCGCGAGGCCTTCCAGACCGACTGGGTCAAGCTGGAGGTGATCGGCGACGACCGCACCCTCTATCCCGACGCGGTCGAGCTGCTCGACGCCGCCGAACAGCTCGTCGCCGACGGCTTCACCGTCCTCCCCTACACCAACGACGACCCGATCCTCGCCCGCCGCCTCGAGGAGGCCGGCTGCGCCGCGGTGATGCCGCTGGGCTCGCCGATCGGCTCCGGTGCCGGCATCCGCAACCCCTACAACGTCGCGATCATCGCCGAGCGCGCCACCGTCCCGGTCATCCTCGACGCCGGCATCGGCACCGCCTCCGACGCCGCACTGGCGATGGAGCTCGGCTGCGACGCCGTGCTCGCGGCCAGCGCCATCTTCGGTGCCGAGGAGCCGGCGGCGATGGCGCGGGCCCTGCGCGCCGCCGTCGAGGCCGGCCACACCGCCCGCCGGGCCGGCCGCATCCCCCGCCGCACCCACGCCGAGGCATCGACCCCCTACCAGGGACTTCCGGACCTCTCCTGACGCCCTCCGTTCGTCGTTCCTCGGCTATGTCCCGACAAACGACGACCTGAGCGGCGCCCCTCTACCATGGGCACTTCGCCCCTGTAGCTCAGCTGGTTAGAGCGGTGGCCTTTTAAGCCGCGCGTCGCGGGTTCGAGTCCCGCCGGGGGCATTTGGCCGGGGATGACGACGCGCGCGAGGTCTCCTCGATCGGCGCCAGGCACGACGAGCACCTGCTCCGCGTCCCCTGTGATGTCGAGGCCGAGGACGACGTCCGCCTGCAGCGCATCCACAACGAGGTCGAACGGGGCTTCGACGCCCTGCGCGACATCGACGACGGCGTCTCCGTCTTCGGCTCCGCCCGGATCCCGGAGGGACACCGCTGGTACGAGCTCTGCCGCGAGACCGCGGCCTGCCTGGCCCACCACGGCTTCACCGTGATCACCGGTGGCGGCCCCGGCCTGATGGAGGCGGCCAACCGCGGCGCCCAGGAGGGGGGCGGCCTCTCGGTCGGCCTCAACATCGAGCTGCCGCACGAGCAGCACTCCAACCCCTACCTGGACCGCAGCCTCGACTTCCACTACTTCTTCGCCCGCAAGCTGATGTTCGTCCGCTACGCCCGCGCCTTCGTGATCATGCCCGGCGGCTTCGGCACCCTCGACGAGATGTTCGAGAGCCTGACCCTGATCCAGACCAACCGGATCCAGCACTTCCCGACGATCCTCGTCGACTCCGCCCACTGGAAGCCCCTGCTCGACTGGATCGACGACTCGCTCGAGGACGACGGCATGATTGGTCCCGCCGACAAGGAGCTGCTGGTCACCGCCGACACGCCCGAGGAAGTCTGCGACCACGTCCGCCGCGCCAGCGTGCGGCAGAAGCAGCTGGCGCCCTAGCTAGTGCCGGAAGTGCCGGTGCTTGGTGAAGACCATCGCCACGCCGCCCTCGTCGCAGGCGGCGATCACCTCGCCGTCGCGTTTGGAGCCGCCGGGCTGGATCACGCAGTTGGAGCCGGCCTGGATCGCCAGCTCGGGGCCGTCGGCGAAGGGGAAGAAGGCGTCGGAGGCGACGGCGGAGCCGGCTAGTAGGGCCTCGGCGTCCTCGCCGCGGGCGTCGCGGCACTTCTCGACCGCGAGCCGGACCGAGTCGACGCGGGACATCTGGCCGGCGCCGATGCCGAGGGTCGCCCCGCCCTTGGCGATCACGATCGCGTTGGAGCGGACGCGGCGGCAGACGGTCCAGGCGAAGAGCATGTCGGCCCATTGCTCCTCGCTCGGCTGCGTCTCCGTCACTACCTCCATGATCTCGCGCGGCTCCGGGTCGCCGTCGCGGTCCTGGATCAGCAGCCCGCCGTGGACGCGTTTGACGTCGCGCTCGCCGGGGTCTGCCTGGCGCCGCTCCTCCTCGCAGAGGATCCGGATCGACTCCTTCTGCTGCAGCACCGCCAGCGCCCCGTGCTCGTAGTCGGGCGCGCTCAGCACCTCGACGAAGTTCTTGTGCAGCTCCTCGGCCAGCGCGCTGCTGACCGGGCGGTTGAGCGCGATCACGCCGCCGTAGGCGGAGAGCGGGTCGCAGGCCAGCGCCTTCAGGTAGGCCTCGAGTCCGTCCACCCCGATCGCCACCCCGCAGGGGTTGTTGTGCTTGACGATCACGCAGGCCGGCTCGTCGAAGTCGTCGACCAGCCCGCGGGCGGCGTCGAGGTCGAGCACGTTGTTGAAGGAGAGCGCCTTGCCGTGCAGCTTCGAGACCCGCGAGAGGATGTGGCTGCGCGCCCCGGCGTCGGCGTAAAGCGCCGCCCGCTGGTGCGGGTTCTCGCCGTAGGAGAGGTCGAGCACCTTCTCGTAGGCGACCGCCAGGTGTTCCGGGAAGTCCTCGTACTCGGTCGAGAACCAGCGGCTGATCGCGGCGTCGTAACGGGCGGTCTGGGCGAAGGCCTCGTTAGCGAGCCAGTGCCGGGTCGAGGCTGAGATCTCGCCGCCGCTCTCCTCCAGCTCGGCGCAGACCGCGTCGTAGGCCTCGGGCTTGACGACGACGGCGACGCCCTCGTGGTTCTTGGCGGCGGCGCGGATCATCGTCGGGCCGCCGATGTCGATGTTCTCGATCGCCACCTCAGGCGCCACCTCGGCGCCGGCCACGGTCTGCTCGAAGGGATAGAGGTTGACGACGACGACGTCGATCGGCTCGATCCCCTCGCGCGCCAGCGTCGCCATGTGCTCGGGGTCGTCGCGGCGAGCCAGCAGCGCCGCGTGCAGGCGCGGGTGCAGCGTCTTCACGCGGCCGTCGAGGATCTCTTCCTGGCCGGTGAACTCGGAGACGTCGGTCACGGTCAGGCCGGCCTCGCGCAGGGCGCCGGCGGTGCCGCCGGTGGAGAGGATCTCGACCCCGAGCGCGGCCAGGCTCTTGGCGAAGTCGGCGACGCCGGTCTTGTCGGAGACCGAGATCAGCGCCCGCCGCACGCGGATCGCGCCGTCGTTGGCGCTTCCGTCGCGGGTGTCGGCTGCGGTCTCAGTCATCGATCACGACGGTCCGGGGATCGTCGGCGTCGATCCTAACCCGGCCCTCCGCGATCATGCGGATCGCCTCCGGGTAGAGCCGGTGCTCGACCGCGTGAACGGCCTTCTCCAGCTCCTCGCGATCGCCTCCCGGCGGCACCGCGACCTCGCGCTGGAGGATCGGCGGGCCGGTATCGACCCCCTCGTCGACGAAGTGCACCGTCACACCCGTGGTCTCCACCCCGGCCGCCAGCGCCTGCCCGATCGCGTCGAGCCCGGGGAAGGCCGGCAGCAGGGCGGGGTGGACGTTGACGATGCGGTTGCGGAAGCGAGCGACGAAGCCGTCGCTGAGCAGCTGCATGTAGCCGGCGAGCACGACCAGGTCGGCGCCCCGCGACTCGATCCACTCCGCCATGTCGGCGTCGCGCGCGACCCGGTCCTCGTACTTGTCGGCGGCGAAGACACCGGTCGCGACCCCTTCGACCTGCGCCCGCTCCAGCGCCCAGGCATCGGGCTTGTCGGTCCCGACCCCGACCACCTCGATCCCCTCGCGCCGGTGCAGGGTGTCGAGGATCGCCTGCAGGTTGGTGCCCGAGCCCGAGGCCAGGACGACGATCTTGAAGTCGCTCACCGCCGAGAAGCTAACCGCTGGCGGGGACCACCGCGATGTCCTCCAAGGCGAATTTGCCGTTCGCCTCGTCGGGGTCGCCGAGCGGGTAGTCGCCGGTGAAGCAGGCGTCGCAATGGTCCTCGGGACCGCCGCCGATCGCCTCGTAGAGACCGGCCATCGAGAGGTAGGCGAGCGAGTCGGCGTCGAGCTCGTCGGCGATCTCCTGGATGCTGCGCTTGTGGGCGATCATCTCCTCGCGGGTCGACATGTCGACGCCGTAGTGGCAGGGGTTGCGGATCGGCGGCGCCGAGATCCGCAGGTGCACCTCGCGGGCGCCGGCGTCGCGCAGCATGCCGACGATCTGGCGGGTGGTGTTGCCGCGCACGATCGAGTCGTCGACGACGACGATCCGTTTCCCGGCGATGATCTCCGGCAGCGGGTTGAACTTCAGCCGCAGGCCGTGCTTGCGCAGCTCCTGGCCGGGCTGGATGAAGGTGCGGTTGACGTAGCGGTTCTTGATCAGGCCGTCGTCGCGCGGCAGTCCCGAGGCGAGCGCGAAGCCCGCCGCCGCCGGGTTGCCGGAGTCCGGCACCGCGATCACCAGGTCGGCTTCGACCGGCGCCTCGCGCCAGAGGATCTTGCCCATCTGCCCGCGCACCTGCTGCAGCACCTTGCCCTCGAGCCGGCTGTCGGGGCGGGAGAAGTAGATGTGCTCGAAGACGCAGGTCGCCTTGCGCTGGGCCTTGACCACCTGCCGCGTCTCCAGCCCGCGCTCGGTCAGGCTGACCATCTCGCCGGGATGCACTTCGCGCATCAGTTCGGCGCCGATGATGTCGAAGGCGCAGCTCTCCGAGGCGACCGCGAAGCGGCCGTCGATCCGCCCCAGCGAGAGAGGTCGGATCCCGTGCGGGTCGCGGAAGGCGACGATCGCGTGCTTGGTCATCACCACGGTTGAGTAGGCGCCCTCCATCCGCGGCATCACCTCGGCCACCGCGTCCTCGATCAGCTTGCCGCCGTGGGAGGAGAGCAGGGCGGCGATGATCTCCGAGTCGGAGGTGCCGCGAAAGTCGATCCCGCGCTCCTTCAGCTCAGCCCAGAGCTCGACCGCGTTGGTCAGGTTGCCGTTGTGGGCCAGCGCCACCTCGCGGCCGTCGTCGCGCCAGACCGGCTGCGCGTTCTCCCAGGAGCCGCCGCCGGTGGTCGAGTAGCGCACGTGGCCGATCGCCATGTCGCCCTCCAGCGCCCGCAGCTTCTCCTCGTCGAA
>Ga0105242_10000024_pt1 | contig 111115 bp, 97 predicted proteins | sample KBSM24metaG_FD_81521 | JGI IMG/M metagenome (GOLD analysis project Ga0105242, IMG submission 81521) | Miscanthus rhizosphere microbial communities from Kellogg Biological Station, Michigan, USA - KBS M2-4 metaG | ecosystem: Host-associated > Plants > Roots > Rhizosphere > Soil | place...
CAGCGGCTCGAAGCGGTCATCGGGAGGCACAACCGTAAAGTCCACCATTTCAGTCCAGGCATCGACGCTTTGGTTTTCCGGAAAATATTCCCACAAGCCGTTTTTCTGGAATTTCAGGACAAATGTCTTACCCGCGAACACCACCGACTTTGTTTCGGCAATGGAGGGGCGTGAGAGGTCTGGAGCGGGCGTCGAGGCACAGCCGGACAGCAGGGCCATGATCGACAAGATCAGCAGAGGGGCTTTCATTTCAATCCTTGAAGGTTTTCAGATACTGGCGTTATGCGCCGGTGACAGTAGCGCAATGAATAGGCAAGCGCCCCGATTATGAAGCACCAGCGTTTTAAGGGTTTATTCGTGAGGGCTCTTTCACAGCTTTTAATGCTCACTCTGGACAACCTCAAACCACCTTGTTAGTTTCCGCCAGCCACTTGTTTCAGAGTATGACAAGTGTTTGTAATTGATATTGAAGTGCCATCACTTCTTTAACTAACAAGGATGTCTGTCATGAAAAGCCTGCAAGGGTTGCCTCGTCTTATCAGTGCTTCAGTAGGCGCTCCCGGCAAAGCCCGCAACTTGCCCGCCGATGTGCAGTGCATCCAGTATTTATTCAATTTGATCATTCCCAAGATGGGTTTTCCGCTGGCCGAGAATGGCAAGTGTGATGGCCAGTTGGTGCAGTGCATCAGCCAGTATCAGTTTCGCCATCTCAAATACGCCCACCCCGATGGCGTGATCGACCCCACCGGTCGCACGTTCAACAGCCTGATCGAAGAGGCGGTGAAGGTGCCCGTCAAAGCCTTCCCGACGATGCGTATCCCCAGCTTTCTCAATGTGTTTGGCAACAACAATGGCGATGCGGTGCAGGCCACGGTCAACGTGTACCTGGACCGCGTGCGCGCGACGATCGAGGCCGAGCGACGTAACCGCCAATTGATGCTCCAGGCCACGTGCGACGGGGGCATGACCCTCAGCGAAACGGACTTCCAGAACGCCGCCACACAGTTGGGTAGCGGTATTTCGGTAAATATCATCAAGGCCTTCGCCACTGTGGAATCAGGTGGGCGTTCGGGGTTCGGCCCGGCCAAGTTGCCGGTGATCGCTTTTGAAGGGCACTTGTTTCGCAAGTACACCAAGCACATCTACGACCAGGCGCACCCGCTGCTGTCCTACCCCTACAAGAAAAAAGCCGGGCCGCAGTGGCAGGCCAATAACAAGGACCAGGCCAAGGCTTGGGAAACCATGGCCACCGCGTTTGCCCTGGATCAGGAAGCGGCACTCATGTCGGCTTCGTGGGGCATGTTCCAGATCATGGGCTTCAACTTTGCCTCGTGCGGTTACAAGACGGTGTTTGAGTTTTCGGCAGCATTAAAGGTGAATGCCGGCAACCAACTAAAAGCGTTCCTCGGTTTTTGCAGCAAGAGCCCGGCATTGATGAAGGCCATGAAAGCCAAGGATTTTACCGGCATGGCGCGTAACTATAACGGCGAGGACTACGGCAACTACGACGTCCTTATGCAAAAAGCCTACGAAAAACTTGAAGGGAAAAAATAGGATGATCCGTTTTCTAGCGATAGGTGTGTTGTCGTTGTGCGCCGTGGGCCCTGCCTTGGCCGGTTCGGCTGCGTTGCATTCGGGCAAGTACGAAGGGCTGATGCTGGCAGTGACGCCGGAGCATCAGGTCGAAGGGTTCTATTCGGAAGCAATGGGCGAGGGCGTTACCCGCAGTTGCGCGTTTTACCTGCAAGGCAAACCTGAGGCGCTCACCACTTGGCTCGATGAGGCTCATCCCGGCAGCCTGGCGCCTTCGTCCGATGGCGTGACCCTGACGGTGGAAGAGGGCCGCCAGCACCCTGGGTGCATGAACGTGCTGATGCCGGAGATTGCCAGCGGCCTGGACCTGACCCAGACCGCCAGTAAAAAATGGATCGGCCTGGTGACGGTCTCCGCCGACAAGGCTTACCTGCTGAAGACCCCAGGCGCCAAGACCGCCAAGCGTCCGTATATCGTCAAGCGCGATGTGGTCGGTGTGCTGGCCTTCAAGGACGGCTGGGCCCAGGTCGAGTTCATCAATGCCGACGACCGCTCGTTCAGCGGCTGGATCAGCCAGGATCAATACACTCGTCTAGCGGCGCCTCACTAAGACATCCCCAAAACGCCGCAGTGTGCCAGGCATACTGCGGCGTTTTTGCGTCCGGGGTTCAGGCTTTGTTGCGGTTGAACAGCTTGCGAATCACTGCGAGCAGCGCCACTACGCCGATTACCAGGAACTTCTTCGCGGCCAGCAGGAAGATACCGATCTTGGCAAAGAGCCCGGCCTTGGCGGCAATCCCGCCGGCAACCAACGCGGCGAGGCCGTAAGTGGCGAGCTTGTCGGTGTTCGGGTTGAAGTCGGTATAGAGGTTGCCGTCGGTGAAGTTGGTAAAGGCCAGCACCTTGGGCAATTCTTGCTGGATGGTGGCCAGGTCGGCCATGGCGGCGACGGCGTTGAGTTCCAGCACGCCTTCACGGCCCAGCACGCGAATGCTGTAGTTGAGGGTCGTCTGGTCGGCGTCGTCGGCCTTCAGTTCGCGGGCCCAGTACATCTTGTGGGTGGTGTCGTCGTAGTGCGGCGGCTCCGCCCAGCCCAGCAGGTGCAGGCCCGCGTAGCCTTGTTTCTGGCGTTCCTGGTTCTCTGCTTCATCTTCTTCCTGCATTTGCTTGAGCAGGTCGGCGTAGTCGATTTTTGCCGCATCTTCGTCGGAGATGTGCCCGTCGGCCTTGTAGCTGACGATCACGCCCCAGCCGCGTTGCGACAATGGGCTGACGGCTTTGGGCACGATCATGCCAAGGGTCTTGAAGCCCGGCGGGTTGCCCCAGCCATCGGTCAGCAAGCGCTCGGTATCGGCGGGGTCGAGGTAGTAGAACTCGTCGGTGAGCTTGAGGGTGGCGATGCCGCTGGGCAGGGTGACTGTGCCGGTCTTTTGCTTGAGTGAGGCCAGAAAGTGCTCGGCTGTTTCGGCGGGGGCACTGGCTTCAACGGGGGCAGGCGAGGTATCAGCAACGGCAGGTGCGGCAGGCAGGCTCAGCGCGGCCGCCGCCAACAACAGGCGGAAGTAATTCATGGTAGTCCCTTACATTTTGAATTAATTTCGCGAGAGGATAACCGAAACGACATGTTGCGAGTTAGCCGAAAGTTTCCCGCAACAGCCCGGCGAATGCGTCCCGTGCCAGGTGGCGTTGGGTGTCCTTGTGCCAGAACAGCAGGTTATCCACGGCCGCCAGTTCTTCAAATCGATACGACGCCAGCTGATTGGCCTGTTCATAGCGCGCCAGGATGCCTTCCGGCGCCAGCGCTACGCCAATGCCGGCACTCACACAGCCGATAATCGTGCCCCAACTGGCATAGCTGGCGATGGCCGGCTTGAAGTCGTGGGGCTTGACCCAGTTCTCCAGCGCCGCGCGGTAGGGGCAGCCGGGTGGCCAGACCAGCAGGGTGCGGCCGGCCAGGTCGGCCGCACTGTTGATCGGTGCGCTGGACACACTGGCGATCAGCACCAGCCGTTCGCTGTAGACCACGCTGTGTTCGAGCTTGGTGCGTTGGTTGCCGGCGGCCACCAGCGCCACGTCGAGGCGATGGTGTTGCAGATCGTCCAGCAGTTGCCCCCAGGCACCGGTCACCAGCTCCAGGCTGACGTCGGGGTAGCGTCGATGGTATTCCGCCAGCAACGGCGGCAGGCGGCCGCTGGCGCTGGACTCCACCGCGCCGATGCGCAAGGTGCCACGGGGAATGGCGTTGGCGTCTACGGCGCGTTTGGATTCATCCACCAGCGCGAGGATGCGCTCGCAGTAGTCCAGGAAAATTTCCCCGGCGGCACTGATGGCCAGCCCACGCCCGGCACGGATGAATAACGGTGTGCCCAGCTCGCTTTCCAGCTGCTTGATGCGCGTGGTGATGTTCGACGGCACGCAATGCAATTGCAATGCGGCCTGGGCCACGCTGCCGGTTTGCGCCACGGCTCTCACCATCTTCAGTTGGGCCAGTTCCATTGCTCAGTTCCACTGATTTCAGAAGTCAGAAACGGTTAATTGTCCTGCGATGTGCCCAGGCCAAGACTGACGGCATTCCTTCCCTGTTTCTGGATGCCGTTGATGAATGCCCCGTCACCCGTAAAGCTTACGCTAGTCATCGCCAGCGTGATTCTCTGTTGGGCCTATTCGCCGATTGGCGTGCACATCGGCCTGCACAGCTACAGTCCGGGCCAGCTGGCGTTGCTGCGATTTCTGATCGCTTCGGTATTGATGGGGGCGGTGGCGCTGGTGCTCGGGATTGGTCGGCCACGTCTGCGGGACATGCCGTGGTTGCTCGTGCTGGGTTTTTTCGGGGTGTTCCTGCACCACACCAGCCTCAATTATGGGCAGCAATGGGTGACAGCGGCGGCGTCCAGCGTACTGGCGCAATCAGCGCCGTTGTTCAGTGTGCTGATCGCGGCGTTCTGTTTGAAGGAGCGAGTCAGCCTTTGGCGGTGGGGCTGCGTGCTGTTGGGGTTGCTGGGCGTGCTGGTGGTGATCTGGGGCGACCAGGGCCTCGGCGAGATCGACCCGCGCGGCTTGTTGATCCTGCTGGCGGCGGCCTCATGGAGTGTGTACTTCGCCATCCAGAAGCACTGTGCGCATCGCTACAGCCTACTGACCCTGGCGTGCTACATGGTGTGGTCGGGCACCCTGATGCTCTGCGTGAACCTGCCTGGCCTGCCCACCGCCGTGGCGCGAGCGCCGTTGGTGGAGAACCTGGCAGTGTTGGTGCTGGGGGTTTTCCCCAGTGCGTTGGCCTACCTGGCGTGGGGTTTCGTGTTAAAGCACGTCGACGTCAGCCGCGCGTCGGTGGCGATGTACCTGATCCCGCCAGTGGCCATGGGGATGGCGGCCACGCTGCTGGGCGAGCACGTAGCCTTGCAGGTGGTGCTCGGCGGGGTGATCGTGCTGGCGAGTGTGGCGGCCATCAGCCTGGAAGGGCGTTGGCGGTCAGGCGCTCAGGCTGAACGCACGCAAGCGGTGGCCGTCGAGGTCCTGGGCGACGAAGGTGTAGCCAAAGTCCAGCGTGGTCGGTGACTGGAGGATCGTGGCGCCCCGTTCTAGCCATTGTTCGTGCAGGGCATCGACGGCGGCGGTATCGGCCAGCGAAAAACAGACTTCACCGCCGCCGCCCGTGGCCTGGGCCGCAGGTTCCACGGTATGGCGTGACCACAGGCCGAGCTTCACGCCATGGTCGAGAATGAACAGGGCAAAGGTCGGGTTCAATTCGACCGGTGGCTTGTCCAGCAGGCGGCTGTAGAAATTGGCGCTGGTGGCCGGGCTGTCGACATACAGCAGGAAGTAATGGGCGAGGGTGTTCATGCAGGCTCCTTGAGTACGGGCGGTTATGTGAGCCCAGTCTATAAGGCCGCCCTGTCAGTTCTTGTCAGGAGTGCGCAGGCTGGTCGCAGCAATCATCCATAAAGCGCCCAGGACTACGCGCAGACACTCTCCGGTTCAGGCCATTAAAACGCCAGTCAGGCGAGCTTGGTCAGATTAGGCGAGCGTGCCGGATGCAATTTCCCCCTTGCTCCGCTAGCATTACCGGCTTCCGCTTCCCAGTTGCGACGGTTTTCGATGAGTTATCAGGTTCTTGCACGTAAATGGCGTCCGCGCTCGTTCCGCGAAATGGTCGGCCAGACCCATGTGCTCAAGGCTCTGATCAATGCCTTGGACAGCCAACGGCTGCACCACGCCTACCTGTTTACCGGTACCCGGGGTGTCGGCAAGACCACCATTGCCCGAATTATTGCCAAATGCCTGAACTGTGAGACGGGGATCACATCGACGCCCTGTGGCACCTGTTCGGTGTGCCGCGAGATCGACGAAGGGCGTTTTGTCGACCTGATCGAGATCGACGCCGCCAGCCGCACCAAGGTCGAAGACACGCGGGAACTGCTGGATAACGTGCAGTACGCGCCGAGTCGCGGCCGCTTCAAGGTCTACCTGATCGACGAAGTACACATGCTGTCCAGCCACTCGTTCAACGCATTGTTGAAGACCCTGGAAGAGCCACCGCCCTACGTCAAATTCATTCTGGCCACCACCGACCCGCAGAAGCTTCCTGCAACTATTCTGTCGCGGTGCCTGCAGTTTTCCCTGAAAAACATGACCCCTGAGCGCGTGGTCGAGCACTTGACCCATGTGCTGGGTGTCGAGAACGTACCGTTCGAAGACGACGCCCTGTGGCTGCTCGGCCGCGCTGCCGATGGCTCGATGCGTGATGCCATGAGCCTCACTGACCAGGCCATTGCCTTTGGTGAAGGCAAGGTCATGGCCGCCGATGTGCGTGCCATGCTCGGTACCCTGGATCACGGCCAGGTGTTCGATGTGCTGCACGCATTGATCGAGGGCGACGCCAAGAAGTTGCTCGAAGCCGTGCGCCACTTGTCGGAGCAAGGCCCGGACTGGAACGGCGTGCTTTCGGAAATCCTCAACGTGCTGCACCGCGTCGCCATTGCCCAGGCGCTGCCTGAAGGTGTCGACAATGGCCATGGCGACCGCGACCGCGTGCTGGCCCTGGCCCAGGCGTTGCCGGCCGAAGATGTGCAGTTCTACTACCAGATGGGCCTGATCGGCCGTCGGGACCTGCCGTTGGCGCCGGATCCGCGCGGTGGTTTCGAAATGGTCCTGTTACGAATGCTGGCCTTCCGGCCTGCCGACTCCACGGACGCCCCGAGACAGCCGCTAAAGCCAGTGGGGATCAGCCAAGCCACAGTTGATTCCGCCAAACCAGTGGCTGGCGCGGCGGTTGTCGCGCCAGTGGTTGCTGCGCCTGCGCCGGTTGCCCCGGCGCCAGAGCCTGTAGTTGTTGCGCTGGAAGTCGCGCCGGAGCCGCTGATCGAGCCCGAGCCGGCCCCAGTGGTTGACCTGCCCTGGAATGACCCGCTGGAGGCTGACGCTGAAGTCGAGTTGCAGCCCGCCGTGGAGCCGGTGCTGGAAACCGCTGGCGAGCAGCCCGAGCTGACGCCGATGCCTACGCCGACCCCGGACAGCGTGGTGCCGGACGCGCCGGAATGGGTCAGCGCGCCGGTGCCTGAGCCCACTGTGGCCCAGGTGGATGCCGCAGTCCCAGGTATCGACCTCGACGACGAACCGCCGCTGGACGAAGACTACATCGAACCGGACATCGATTCGGCCTACAGCTACCTGGACGAACTGGCCAGCGAACATGCGGCCGAGCCGGCCCCCGAGCCCGAGGCCGAACCCGCCGCAGCACCTGCTACCGGCCTGGCCCTGCAATGGCTGGAGCTGTTCCCGAAACTGCCGATTTCCGGCATGACCGGCAGCATCGCCGCCAACTGCACCCTGATCGCGATCGAGGGCGACCACTGGCTGTTGCACCTGGACCCGGCCCACAGCGCCTTGTTCAACGCGACCCAGCAGCGCCGACTCAACGATGCCCTTAACCAGTACCATGAGCGCACGCTGACCATTGCCATCGAGTTGATCAAGCCCGAGCAGGAAACCCCGGCCCAGGCCGCGACTCGCCGGCGCCTGAACCGCCAGCGCGAAGCCGAAGAGTCGATCCACGCTGATCCGCTCATCCAGCAAATGATGGAACAGTTCGGTGCGGTCGTCCGTCACGATACTATTGAACCTGTCGAAGCCCCGGTGCCCCAGGCGTCATGACACCGGGCTACTTATTGATCCACGTACTTTTGAGGTGATTCCCATGATGAAAGGTGGCATGGCCGGCCTGATGAAGCAGGCGCAGCAGATGCAGGAAAAGATGGCCAAGATGCAGGAAGAACTGGCCAACGCCGAAGTCACCGGTAAAGCCGGTGGCGATATGGTCAGCGTGGTGATGACTGGCCGTCACGACATCAAGCGCGTGAGCATCGACCCGAGCCTGCTCGAAGGCGTCAGCGATGACGACCGTGAAGTGCTCGAAGATCTGTTCGCCGCCGCCGTCAACGACGCCGTGCGCAAGATCGAAGCCAACAGCCAGGACAAAATGTCCGGCGTGACCGCTGGCATGCAACTGCCGCCGGGTATGAAGCTGCCGTTCTGATCGGCCAGCCTTGGCTAGACTGAAATGCCAGGCATTGCGCCTGGCATTTTTGTTTGTGCCGATCCGATCGAACCCTGGCCCGGCACTCATGGTCTGCACCCTATACCGATGGATTCGATAAGGAGCCCCCTGATGCCTCAAGAACTGACTCTTAACCAGCGCATTGTCCTGGTTTCGCGCCCTCACGGCGCCCCCACGCCAGAGAACTTCCGCCTTGAGCGGGTAACCCTGCCGGAACTGGCGGACGGCCAGGTACTGCTGAAGACGCTGTACCTGTCCCTCGACCCATACATGCGCGGGCGCATGAGCGACGCCCCGTCCTACGCGGCGCCGGTGGAAATCGACGAAGTGATGACCGGTGGCGCTGTCAGCCGTGTCGAGCAGTCGCGCCATCCGAAATTCGAAGTGGGCGAGCTGGTGGTCGGGGCTACCGGCTGGCAGAGCCACAGCATTTCCGACGGCCGCAACCTGATCCCGGTGCCCAAGGGCTTGGCCAGTCCATCCATGGCCCTGGGCGTGTTAGGCATGCCGGGGATGACCGCCTACATGGGCTTGATGGATATCGGCCAGCCCAAGGCCGGGGAAACCCTGGTGGTGGCGGCAGCGTCCGGCGCCGTGGGCTCGGTGGTGGGGCAAGTGGCCAAGCTCAAGGGCTTGCGAGTGGTCGGTATCGCGGGCGGCCCCGACAAGTGCCGCTACGTTGTGGACGAGCTGGGCTTTGATGCCTGTATCGACCACAAGAGCGAGCACTTCGTCGATGAGCTGGCCCAGGCCTGCTTCAAGGGCGTGGATATCTACTTTGAGAACGTCGGTGGCAAGGTTTTCGATGCCGTCATGCCGCTGCTCAACCCCAAGGCACGGATTCCCCTGTGTGGCCTGATTGCTGGCTATAACGCCCATGAAGCGCCCAGCGGGCCTGATCGTTTGCCGGCGCTGCAACGTACCTTGCTGACCAAGCGCGTGCGTATCCAGGGTTTTATCGTGTTTGATGACTACGGTGATCGCCAGCCGGAGTTCCTCAGCGCCATGGCGCCGTGGGTGCGCGACGGCAAGATCAAGTTCCGCGAAGACGTGGTCGACGGCTTGGAGCAGGCACCCGCGGCCTTTATCGGTTTGCTCGAAGGGCGCAACTTCGGCAAGTTGGTGGTGCGTGTCGCGCAGGATTGAGCATTTGACGCTAATCCGAGGCGCGGGTATAAACCGCGTCTCGTTGTTTTGTCGGACCATTCCCCCATGAGCTTCAGCCCCCTGATTCGCCAACTGATCGACGCCTTGCGCACCTTGCCCGGTGTGGGTCAGAAAACCGCCCAGCGTATGGCGCTGCAACTGCTGGAGCGGGATCGCAGCGGCGGCACCCGGCTGGCCCAGGCCCTGAGCCAGGCCATGGAAGGGGTTGGCCACTGCCGGCAGTGCCGCACCCTCACCGAAGAAGAGCTCTGCCCGCAATGCGCCGACCCACGCCGCGATGACACGCTGCTGTGTGTGGTGGAGGGGCCGATGGACGTGTATGCGGTGGAGCAGACCGGTTATCGCGGGCGCTACTTCGTGCTCAAGGGCCACCTGTCGCCCCTGGACGGCCTGGGGCCGGAAGCGATCGGTATTCCACAGCTGGTGGCGCGTATAGAAGCGCAGGGCACGTTTACCGAAGTGATCCTGGCCACCAACCCGACTGTGGAAGGTGAAGCCACCGCGCATTACATCGCCCAACTGCTGAGCAACAAAGGCCTGGTCACTTCGCGCATCGCCCATGGCGTGCCGTTGGGGGGCGAGTTGGAGTTGGTGGACGGCGGCACGTTGGCGCATTCGTTTGCCGGTCGAAAACCGATCGCGCTCTAACGATCACCGCAGGCTCAAATGTGGGAGGGGGCTTGCCCCCGATAGCGGTGCATCAGCCAATGAATCGTTGACTGACACACTGCCGTCGGGAGCAGGCCCCCTCTCATTTAGGATGTGCATACGGCTTGATAACCAAGCAAGCGCTTGGTAATTTCGCTCCACCTTACCGTGGAGCTTGCCGATGCCTGCCTTCCAGGACTACTTCGACCCCAGCCACCAATTGGTTCGTGACAGCGTGCGCCGTTTCGTCGAGCGCGAAATGCTGCCGGACATTGAGCAGTGGGAGGAGGCGGAAAGCTTTCCCCGGGAGTTGTACCGCAAGGCAGGCGCGGCGGGGATCCTCGGCATCGGTTATCCCGAAGCCCTGGGCGGTAGCCATGAGGGTGATCTGTTCGCCAAGGTCGCCGCCAGCGAGGAGTTGATGCGCTGTGGTTCCGGTGGTGTGGTGGCGGGCTTGGGCTCGCTGGATATCGGTTTGCCGCCGGTGGTCAAATGGGCGCGGCCCGAGTTGCGCGAGCGTGTGGCACCGCAGGTGTTGTCGGGCGAGAAGATCATCGCCCTGGCCGTCACCGAGCCCGGTGGCGGTTCCGATGTGGCCAACCTGCAAACCCGCGCCATTCGTGACGGCGATCATTACCGGGTCAGCGGCAGCAAGACCTTTATCACCAGCGGTATTCGTGCCGACTTCTACACCGTGGCGGTGCGTACCGGTGGGCCTGGCTTTGGCGGCATCAGCCTGTTGCTGATTGAAAAGGGCACTGCCGGTTTTACCGTGGGCCAGCCACTCAAGAAGATGGGCTGGTGGGCGTCCGACACCGCTGAATTGTTCTTCGATGATTGCCGGGTGCCTGTCGCTAACCTGATCGGCGCCGAGAACCTGGGATTTGCCTGCATCATGGGCAACTTCCAGAGCGAACGCCTGGCCTTGGCCCTCATGGCCAATATGACTGCACAGCTTGCGCTGGAGGAAAGCCTCAAATGGGCCGCCCAGCGTGAAGCGTTCGGCAAACCCATTGGCAAGTTCCAGGTGCTCAAGCATCGCCTGGCAGAAATGGCCACCGCCGTGGAAGTCTCAAGGGAGTTCACCTACCGCCAGGCCGCGAAAATGGCCGCTGGCGTCAGTGTGATCAAGGAAATTTCCATGGCTAAAAACCTGGCCACCGACACCGCTGACCGCGTCACTTATGACGCCGTGCAGATACTCGGCGGCCAGGGGTATATGCGTGGCAGCCTGGTGGAGCGGCTGTATCGCGACAACCGCATCCTGTCCATCGGCGGGGGCACCCGCGAAGTGATGAATGAAATCATCAGCAAGCAGATGGGGTTGTGAGGTGTGTTGTCCTTAATGGCTTCATCGGGAGCCCAGGTCACCGTTACCGTTCAGTCAGGGCAAACTGCGTCAGGCAAAAGGTCGGAATCCCCATGTCTTCCAAGCGCTGCGAGCCACCCAGCTCCGGCAGGTCGATGATCGCCGCCGCTTCAAAAAGCCTCGCGCCCATGCGCCGTACCAGGTTCGCCGCGGCGATCAGGGTGCCGCCGGTGGCGATCAGGTCATCGAACATCAGCACCGAGTCACCCTCGCACAGGCTGTCGGCGTGCACTTCGAGGAAGGCTTCACCGTATTCGGTCTGGTAACCCTCGGTCAGCACATCGGCCGGCAGCTTGCCTTGCTTGCGGAACAGGATCAGCGGTTTGTTCAATTGGTAGGCGAGGATCGAGCCGATCAGGAAGCCTCGGGCGTCCATCGCGCCGATATGGGTGAAGTCGGCTTCGACGTAGCGGTGGGCAAAGCTATCGGCCACCAGGCGCAGGGCGCGGGGCGATTGGAACAGTGGCGTGATATCGCGAAAGATCACCCCAGGCTTGGGGAAGTCGATGACAGGGCGAATCAGGGATTTGATGTCGAACGAATCGAAGATCATCGTCGAAGAGTCCTGGGGCAGGGAAGCGGACTCGAAGTATACCCGCGGCCTCGCGGGTTGGCGCGGCCCCAGGTGTCTGGATCAACCTTTGAGCATCAACCTTCCAGCGAACCGCCGGCCAATGCACACAGCTGGATCGGGTCGAGGATATGCACTTCCTTGCCTTCGGCGGCGATCAGCTCGTTCTGTTGGAAACGGGTGAACACCCGCGACACGGTTTCCACGGCCAGGCCAAGGTAGTTACCAATTTCGTTGCGCGACATGCTCAGGCGGAACTGGTTGGCCGAGAAACCACGGGCACGGAACCGCGCCGACAAGTTGACCAGGAACGTCGCAATGCGCTCGTCGGCGGTTTTTTTCGACAACAGCAGCATCATTTGCTGGTCATCACGAATTTCGCGACTCATCACGCGCATCAGCTGACGGCGCAGTTGCGGCAGTTGCAGGGCCAATTCGTCCAGGCGTTCGAAAGGAATTTCGCACACCGATGTGGTCTCCAGGGCCTGGGCCGACACAGGGTGAATCTCGGTGTCCATGCCCGACAGCCCGACCAGCTCGCTCGGCAGGTGGAAGCCGGTGATCTGTTCTTCGCCGCTGTCGCTCAGGCTGAATGTCTTCAACGCGCCCGACCGTACTGCATAGACGGAATCGAACTTGTCGCCCTGGCGAAACAGAAACTCGCCTTTTTTCAGCGGGCGACCGCGTTTAACGATATCGTCCAGCGCATCCATGTCTTCCAGATTCAACGAAAGTGGCAGGCAGAGGGGCGCCAGGCTGCAATCCTTGCAGTGAGCCTGGCTGTGAGCGCGCAGTTTGACTGGCTCGGACATTTCTTAAATCCTTGTGGGAGAACACACATAAGACGTAAGGGTACCGCACTGGGAGGCGTTGAGGCCAGCGTGTACAAAAAACCAGCATCGGCATAAAGCTTTATGTGTCCAGGCCGATACAAAGGGACGAATGCTTGAGCTCGGAGGCTCGAATCATGATCTCCATTAGTGCGAATATCCCGGTCAATACGGCCTTGATGGATTCGCCGCCGTCGAAAGACCTGGTGGCGGAGACCAAGGCTGCCGCCGCCGCCAAGGCACTCAAGGACGCAACGGCCACGCCGCTGCGGCAAACCAAGGAACCTGAAGGCGTGAAGGTGACCATTTCCGGTGCCGCCTTGCTTGCTGCCAGTGCCGCGAAGAAGTCCAACAGTGATATCGAGGAGAGCGGCCTGCCGGATAACATTCAGCAGGCCCTCAAGATGATCCGCAAGATCAAGGAGCAGATCGCCGAGAAACAGCAGGAACTGCAAGCGGTGATGGCGGACAAGAGCCTTAGCCCGGAAGAGGCGCGGATCAAGATCAGCAATCTGCAAGGGGCGCTGAGCACCCTGCAAGCTAGCCTGGTGACCGCGCAAACGTCCCTGGCCAAGTCGATGAAAGGCTTGAGTGGCCCAGATGCACTCAAGGCCGGTTCCCTGGCAATGGCGTAGGACGGTCTCAGATCACCCGTGAAAATCGATGCCGGTTCTGGTGGTCCAGATAGGCATCGAACACCATGCACACCGAGCGCACCAGCAGGCGTCCGGCCGGTAGCACCCGAATACCCTGGGCGTCGAGCTCGATCAGGCCGTCTTCTGCCATCGCCTCCAGTTGCGGCCAGACTTCGTCGAAGTACCCGCGAAAATCAATGTTGAATGCCTGTTCGATCTGTTCGAAGTCCAGGCTGAAATTGCAGATCAACTGCTGAATCACTTCCCGCCGTAATCGATCGTCCGTGGTACACAACAAGCCACGGCTGGTGGCCAATTGTGCGCCGGCCAGTGCGTTCTGATAGCCGCTGAGGTCGCTGGTGTTCTGGCAATACAGGTCGCCAATCTGGCTGATTGCCGATACCCCGAGCCCGATCAAGTCGCAATGGCCATGGGTGGTATAGCCCTGGAAGTTGCGTTGCAGCGTGCCTTCTTCCTGGGCGATGGCCAGTTCGTCGTCCGGCAGGGCGAAGTGGTCCATGCCGATGTAGCGGTAGCCGGCCTCGGTCAGTTGTTCAATAGTGGTTTGCAGCATCAGCAGCTTTTGCGCCGGTGCGGGCAGGTCGTCGCTGTTGATCCGCCGCTGGGGCATGAAACGCTCCGGCAGGTGTGCGTAGTTGAACACCGACAAGCGGTCCGGTTGCAGCTTGATCACTTCTTCCACGGTGCGTGCGAAGTTGATGGGGGTTTGCTTGGGCAGGCCGTAGATCAGGTCGATATTGATCGAGCGAAACTGCAGGGTGCGCGCCGCGTCGATCACCGCTCGGGTTTCTTCCAGGCTTTGCAGGCGATTGACCGCCCGCTGCACGTCCGGGTCGAGGTCTTGCACGCCGATGCTGACACGGTTGAAGCCCAGTTCGCGCAACAGGCCCATGGTCGCCCAATCGGCTTCACGCGGGTCGATCTCGATGCCGTAGTCGCCGGAATCATCGTCGAGCAGATTGAAGTGTTTGCGCAGGCAGGCCATCACTTGGCGCAGTTCGTCATGGCTGAGAAACGTTGGGGTGCCGCCGCCGAAGTGCAGTTGTTCCACCGATTGCTTGGGGTCGAGATGGCAGGCGACCAATTGGATTTCCTGCTCCAGGCGTTGCAGGTAAGCCTGGGCGCGGCCCCGGTCCTTGGTGATCACCTTGTTGCAGGCGCAGTAGTAGCAAATGTTCGCGCAGAATGGCACATGCACATACAGCGATAACGGTCGGACGGCCTTACGGCTGTCGCGCAGGGCGTGGAGCAGGTCGAAGGTACCGACCTGACTGTCGAATTGTACGGCGGTGGGGTAGGACGTGTAGCGCGGCCCCGCCAAGTCGTAGCGGTGAATCAGATTGCTGTCCCAACGAATGGCGTCGAGCATGCGGGCGTTCCCCCGGATAGGCTAGTGGGCCGAGTCTAGGGGCGTGGCTGAAAAGGCATCTTGATTTGCGTCAACGGGGAGCGGCGCTATGCCACATGGCCTTTTAGTGGCCCATTAGCCAGTGCTGATGGGGCCCTGGCAAGGTCCAGATACCGAACAGCATCACCAGCACGCCCCCCGCCACACGCACGCTACGTTTGCGCAATAACGCCGTGACGCGTTCGGCGGCCAGCCCCGTCGCCAGCAGCACTGGCCAGGTGCCGAGGCCGAACGCCAGCATCAGCAGCGCACTGTCCAGCGCATTGCCCTGGCTGGCAGCCCACAGCAGGGTGCTGTAGACCAGGCCGCACGGCAACCAGCCCCACAGCGCGCCCAGCAGCAGGGCGCGGGGCAGGCTGGACACTGGCAGCAAACGGTTCGCGACCGGCTGGATGTAGCGCCACAGGCCGCGCCCAAGGCTTTCGATACGGGTCAGCCCGCTCCACCAGCCGGCCAGGTACAGGCCCATGCAGATCAGCAGCAACCCGGCGAGCACGCGCATGAACATCGCCGCCGGGCTGTTGGCCACGGCCCAACCGGCCAGGCCGATCAACAGGCCCGCCGTGGCATAGCTGAGGATGCGGCCGAGGTTATACGCCAGCAGCAGGCGAAACCTGCGGCTGCGTTGTTCCTTGGGGATCGCCAGGGTCAGCGCGCCCATCAGCCCGCCGCACATGCCCAGGCAATGGCCGCCGCCCAAAAGCCCGAGGATCAAGGCGGAGACCAGCAGCGGCAGGAGTTCAAGCATGGGGAGGGTCTTTGGGTTGGGCCGGCTGTTCGGGGCCGTTGGCCTTGTCAACGGCGGCCAGGTGGTTCGGGTCCTGGTCGTCGAACAGCACGCTGTGGGCCGGGCCGTCGAGGTCGTCGTACTGACCACTGTCCACGGCCCAGAAGAAGATGTAGATGGCGACGCCCACTAACAGCAGCGCCGCTGGAATCATCACGTATAGAGCTGGCATCTGCACTCCATGCCCGCGCGGCTCAAGCCGGCAGCGGGCGATTTACCAAGGGGGCGCTTTTGGCCTGCGCACTCGGCAGGCGAGTCAGGCGCAGGGCGTTGAGCACCACGGTCAACGAACTGAGGGACATGCCGATCGCCGCCCAGATCGGCGTGATCCAGCCGAGGGCGGCAAACGGCAGCATCAGGCCATTGTACAGCCCGGCCCAAAGCAGGTTTTCAATGATGACCCGACGGGTGCGTCGCGCCAAGGTGAAGGCTTGCACCAAGGCATCCAGGCGGTTGGACAGCAATACCGCGTCCGCGCTGGTTTTCGCCAGGTCTGTGGCCGAACCCATGGCCACGCTGATATCGGCGGCGGCGAGTACGGGGACATCATTGACACCGTCACCCAGCATCAACACCTTACGGCCTTGCTGATGCAACTGTTGCAGCACCTGCAGCTTGTCGTCAGGGCGCAGGCCGCCGTGGGCTTCGTCGATGCCCAGTTCGGCGGCCACGCTGGCGACCATCGGTGAACTGTCCCCCGACAGCAGCAGCGTGCGCCAGCCCCGTGCCTTGCACGCAGCCAGCAGGGCCGGCGCGTCGCTGCGCAGGCGGTCATCCAGTACGAACCAGGCGAGGGCGCCGTCGCGGTCGCCCAGCAGCAGCCATTGTCCGGCTTCGTCCGGTGAGGCGGGGATCGGACAACCGCTCAGTGCGCACACGAACCCCGGCTGGCCGATCCGCAGCAGGCGTTCGCCGACGCGACCTTCCAGGCCCAGACCGGGGGTACTGAGCACTTCGTCAGCGGCCAGGGGGGCACGGCCGAAGGCCCGTGCGATCGGATGTTCAGAGCGATTTTCGAGGGCAGCGGCGAGGCCCAGGCACTGGTCGCTGTCCAGGGCGCCCAGCGGCCGGATCGCGCGCAGCGCCAGGCGCCCTTCGGTGAGGGTGCCGGTCTTGTCGAAAATCACCGTGTCGATCTGGTTCAAACCTTCCAGCACATGGCCTCGGGTGAGCAACAAGCCGAGTTTGTGCAGGGTGCCGGTGGCGGCAGTCAGGGCGGTTGGCGTGGCCAGCGAGAGGGCGCACGGGCAGGTCGCCACCAGCATCGCCAATACGATCCAGAACGCCCGCGACGAATCCAGCTCCCACCAGAGCAGGCCGATCAGCACGGCAGCGACCAGTGAGCAGAGCAGGAACCATTGTGCGGCGCGGTCGGCTATCTGCGCCAGGCGCGGTTTGTCGGCCTGGGCCCGTTCCAGCAGGCGCACGATGGCCGACAAGCGCGTGTCATGCCCCAGGGCGCGGACCTCGACCGTCAGTGCGCCTTCGACGTTGAGGGTGCCCGCCGTCACAGCGTCGCCGACCTGGCGCGGCTGCGGCAGGTACTCGCCGGTCAGCAGGGATTCGTCGATGCTGGACTGGCCGTCGAGGATCACCCCATCTGCCGGCAATACCGCGCCGGGGTGCACCAACACGCGGTCGCCCAACGCCAGTTCGCTGAGCAGGATACGTTCGCTCTGCCCATCACTTTTCATGCGCAGGCATGAGGCGGGCAGCAGGTTGACCAATTGCGCGGTCGCCGCCGCCGTGCGTTCCCGGGCACGCCGCTCCAGGTAACGCCCGGCCAGCAGGAACAGGGCGAACATGCCCACCGCGTCGAAATACAATTCGCCGACCCCGGTGATCGAGGTCCAGATGCCGGCCAGGTACGCGCCGCCAATCGCCAGGGACACCGACACATCCATGGTCAGGTGGCGGGTGCGCAAGTCGCGCATGGCGCCCTTGAAAAACGGTGCGCAGCTGTAGAACACGATGGGGGTCGTGAGAAACATCGCGACCCAGCGCAGGATCACGTGCAACTCCGGGCTCAGGTCGATATTGAATTCCGGCCAGGTGGCCATGGTTGCCATCATCGCCTGGAACCACAGCAGTCCGGCGACCCCCAGTTGGCGCAGGGCCCGCCGGTTTTCGCCGGCCAGTTGTTCGGCGGCGCGGTCCGCCTGGTAAGGGTGGGCGGCGTAGCCGATATGGCGCAACTCACTGAGCAGTTGGCTCAACGGCAATTGCCCGTCGGCCCAACGTACATGCAGGCGATGGTTGGACAGGTTGAGACGCGCCTCGGCCACGGCGGGCAGGCTGCGCAGGTGTTTTTCGATCAGCCAGCCACACGCGGCGCAACTGATGCCTTCCATCAACAGGGTGGCTTCGGCAAGGTCGCCTTCGTGGCGTACGAAGGGTTTTTGCACGTCGGCGCGGTCGTACAGTGCCAGTTCGTCCACCAGTTGCACCGGCAGGGCCTCGGGGTTGGCCGAGGCTTCGCTGCGGTGCTGGTAATAGCTTTCCAGCCCGCCGGCCACGATTGCCTCGGCCACCGCCTGGCAACCCGGGCAGCACAGCTCGCGGCGCTCGCCGAGGATCTCGGCGGTGAACCGGCTGCCGGGTGGCACGGGCAGGGCGCAGTGGTAGCAGGGAGTGGGGCTGGTCATGGCGTGAGATCTTGGGTGGCAGGGAGGGCCTCATCGCGGACAGGCCCGCGCCACAGGGGCGCTCGTTCCTGAGGTGTGAGCGGGCTTGCTCGCGATGCGCGAAGCGCAGGCGTTTACTTCTTCAGGTCTTCAGCACCTTGCAACGGCTCATCACCCAACAGCAAGTCCTTGTCGTGGCTGACCTGTTCTTCTTCGAACAGGCGCCAGGTCCGGTCACCTTCCACACCGAGCAGTTCCACGAAACGGCGGCCTTCGACCTTGTCGGTGACCTGGCCGATATAGCGTCCGGGTTCGCTGGCGCTGCGGGTCAGGTTGATCTTGCGATCCTTCTCCGGCTGGGTCGGGGAGATCAGGTTCAGTTCCAGGGTCGCCGGGCCGCTGTTGCCGGTCAGATATACCTCGACTTCGCCGGTCAGTTCGTCCAGGTGCACCTTGGCGCGCAGTTGCAGGGTCTGGGCCAGCAGTTCGCGGTCCAGGGAGCGGTTGATGCCTTTGCCGGCCTCGTAGTAGTTGTCGTTGACCAGGTTGTCCGGGTTCTTGACTGCGATGGTCACCATGGACAAGGTCAAGGTCACCGAGCAGGCCAGGATCCCAATGATGATCCAGGGCCAGAGGTGCTTGTACCAAGGGCTTGTGGCAGTAGCTGCGGGCATTGTTCTGCTCTCTGGTTAACGAAGTAGTGTGGTTAACGAACCTGAGGGCCGATGAACCGGCTCTTGGCTTCAATATGCACGTTGGCGTCATCGGCATCCTTGAGGATGAAGGTCACCTCATTGGTGCTCGACGGCAACTGCTCCGGTGCGCTCGACAGTTCGACCGGCATGCTGACGATATCGCCGGCGGCCACCTTGATTTCGCGTCGGCCTTGCAGCTTGAGGTCCGGCAGGCCGGCGGCGTCGAGCACGTAGGTGTGGTCGCGCTGGTCCTTGTTCATGATCTTCAGGCTGTAGACGTTTTCGATCCGGCCTTCGGCGTTTTCGCGGTAGAGCACGCGGTCCTTGCTGACGTCGAAACCTACCAGCGAACGCATGAAGAATGCCGTGGCCAACAGACTCATCATCGCCAGCAGGACCAGCGCATAGCCGATCAGGCGCGGGCGCAGTTTGTGGGTCTTCTGCCCGGACAGGTTGTGCTCGGTGGTGTAGCTGATCAGGCCGCGCGGGTAGTCCATCTTGTCCATGATGTTGTCGCAGGCGTCGATGCACGCAGCACAGCCGATGCATTCGATCTGCAGGCCATCGCGGATGTCGATACCGGTGGGGCAGACTTGCACGCACATCGTGCAGTCGATGCAATCGCCCAGGCCCTGGGCCTTGTAGTCGGCACCCTTTTTACGCGGGCCACGCACTTCGCCACGGCGTGGGTCGTAGGAGACGATCAGGGTGTCTTTGTCGAACATCACGCTCTGGAACCGCGCGTACGGGCACATATAGATGCACACCTGCTCGCGCAGCCAGCCGGCGTTGCCATAGGTGGCGAGGGTGAAGAAACCCACCCAGAAATACGACCAGCCATCGGCCTGGCCGGTGAAGAAGTCGAACACCAGTTCGCGAATCGGCGAGAAGTAACCGACGAAGGTCATGCCGGTGACAAAGCCGATCAGCAGCCACAGGGTGTGCTTGCTGAATTTGCGCAGGAACTTGTTGGCCCCCATCGGCGCCTTGTCCAGCTTGATGCGCTGGTTACGGTCGCCTTCGGTGACCTTTTCGCACCACATGAAGATCCACGTCCACACGCTTTGCGGGCAGGTATACCCGCACCATATGCGCCCGGCGTACACCGTGATAAAGAACAGGCCGAACGCCGCAACGATGAGAATGCCCGAGAGCAGGATGAAATCCTGGGGCCAGAAGGTCGCACCAAAAATGAAGAATTTACGCTCCGGAAGGTTCCACCACACGGCCTGGTGACCCCCCCAATTCAGCCACACGGTGCCGAAGTAGAGGAGGAACAAACCGGCGCCACCGAGCATACGCAAGTTGCGAAACAGGCCGGTGAAGGCACGGGTGTAGATTTTCTCTCGCGATGCGTAGAGATCGACAGGTTGATTCGAGTTTTTGGCAGGCGGGGTAACGTCATGTACCGGTATTTGGTTGCTCATCATTGCATCCCACGGCGGTGGAGATTTGCCTCGGCCAGTACGTGCCAACCGGGGTCAAATGAAGGGTGTTGCAGTGGCGTAATGATACGCCCCCGATGGTACTCCAAGGGTGCGACCTTTGGTCGCGTTGGGGGAAATCAATTGATGGTGTACGTGACCTGGATCAATTGACTTGGGAAGTATGGACGGTTTTTGCGGGGCCAGCCTTCAAAACACCGACGATCCAATGTGGGAGGGGCGGTGCGACGATTCGACTTGCCCCCGATAGCGGAGTGTCAGTCAATAAAGGTCTGACTGATCCACCGCTATCGGGGGCAAGTCGAATCGTCGCACCGCCCCTCCCACATTGGTTTTTCTGTGTTTCTAAATAACGGTCGGTATTACTGCCCTTCAGCCTTTTTATCCCCATGGGACAAGCTGTAAACATACGCCGCGAGCAAGTGCACCTTGTCGTTGCCCTGCAGTTGCTCCTGCGCAGGCATCTGGCCCTGACGGCCCCAACGGATGGTCTGCTGCAGTTGGGCGAAGCTCGAACCGTAGATGAATGCACCCGGGTGGGTCAGGTCGGGTGCGCCCATGGCTGGGGTGCCTTTACCGGCCGGGCCGTGGCAGGCCACGCAGTTGGCGGCGAAGAGTTTCTCGCCGTTGGCCGCGTCGGCTTTCACGCCTTCCGGCAGCTTGCGGCCGTCGAGGTTGGTGATGACGAACGCGGCCACATCGCTGACGCCTTGTTCCTTGAGGATATCCAGCCAGGCCGGCATGACGGCATGGCGACCTTTCATGATGGTTTCCTTGATGGTCGCCGGTTCGCCACCCCAGCGCCAATCGGCGTCGGTCAGGTTGGGGAAACCGTAGGCGCCCTTGGCGTCGGAACCGTGGCACACCGAGCAGTTGGAGGCGAACAGGCGGCCGCCCATCTTCAAGGCTTGCGGGTCCTTGGCCACTTCTTCAATCGGCATCGAGGCGAATTTGGCAAAGATCGGCCCGAACTTGGCGTCCGACTTGGCCATTTCCTTTTCCCATTCATGCACGCCGGTCCAGCCGGTCTGGCCGTTGGCGAACGGGGTTTGCTTGTCGTTGTCGAGGTAGTTGTAGCCCGGCAGCAGGCCTTTCCAATTGCCCAGGCCGGGGTACAGCACCAGGTAGCCAAGGGCGAAGACGATGGTGCCGACGAACAGCATGAACCACCACTTCGGCAGCGGGTTGTCGTACTCCTCGATGCCGTCGAACGAGTGGCCAACGGTTTCGTCCGTTTGCTCGGCGCGCTGGCCCTTGCGGGTCGACAGCAGCAGCCAGGTCAGGGCGAAGATGGTACCCAGACTGAGGACTGTGACGTACAGACTCCAGAACGTAGTCATTCTTTGTTACTCCTAGAAGCTTGCTCGACGTGCTTGATGGCTTCGGGATCATCCGCAAAAGGCAGCATGGTCGCGTCGTCAAACTCCGACTTGCGCCGCGGGCTGAATACCCACAACGCCAGGCCGATAAAGGCCACCATCACCACCACGGTGCCCAGGCCACGAATCATCCCGATATCCATGAAGAATCACCGTTTGCTTTTGATGATGGTGCCAAGGCCTTGCAGGTAGGCCACCAATGCGTCCATTTCGGTCTTGCCCTTCACGGCTGCGGCTGCACCGGCGATGTCTTCGTCGGTGTAGGGCACGCCCAGGGTGCGCAAGACTTCCATCTTCTTCGCGGTGTCCTTGCCGTCGAGCTTGTTTTCCACGAGGAACGGGTACGCCGGCATTTTCGACTCAGGCACCACGTTGCGCGGGTTGTACAAGTGCGCACGCTGCCAGTCGTCGGAGTAACGCCCGCCGACACGGGCCAGGTCCGGGCCGGTACGCTTGGAACCCCACAGGAACGGGTGGTCCCAGACACTTTCACCGGCGACCGAGTAGTGGCCGTAGCGTTCGGTTTCGGCGCGGAACGGTCGGATCATCTGCGAGTGGCAGCCGACACAACCGTTGGCGATGTAGACGTCGCGGCCTTCCAGTTCAAGGGCGGTGCGAGGCTTCATGCCTTCGACCGGCTTGTTGGTCACGTCCTGGAAAAACAGCGGAACGATCTGGGTCAGGCCGCCGATACTCACGGCGATGACCATGAAGAAGGCCAGCAGGCCGATATTCTTCTCGACTACTTCATGCTTCATCAGTGGGCTCCCACAACGACGATCTTGGCGGCGGCTTCAGCTTCTGCAGGGTCGGAAGCACGCACGGTGCGCCAGACGTTGTAGGCCATGAACAGCATGCCGGTGGCAAAGAACGCGCCGCCCAGGGCACGGACGATGTAGCCCGGGTGGCTGGCTTGCAGCGCTTCGACGAAGGAGTAGGTGAGGGTGCCGTCATCGTTGATCGCACGCCACATCAGGCCCTGGGTGATGCCGTTGACCCACATCGAGGCGATGTAGAGCACGGTGCCGATGGTGGCCAGCCAGAAGTGCGTGTTGATCAGCCCGACGCTGTGCATCTGCGCACGGCCGAAGATTTTCGGGATCATGTGGTACAGCGCGCCGATGGAGATCATCGCCACCCAACCCAGGGCGCCGGCGTGTACGTGGCCGATGGTCCAGTCGGTGTAGTGGGAGAGCGAGTTGACGGTCTTGATGGCCATCATCGGCCCTTCGAAGGTCGACATGCCGTAGAACGCCAGCGATACCACCAGGAAGCGCAGGATCGGGTCGGTGCGCAGCTTATGCCAGGCGCCCGACAGGGTCATCATGCCGTTGATCATGCCGCCCCAGCTCGGTGCCAGCAGGATGATCGACATCGCCATGCCCAGGGACTGCGCCCAATCCGGCAACGCGGTGTAGTGCAAGTGGTGCGGGCCGGCCCAGATGTACAGGGTGATCAGCGCCCAGAAGTGCACGATGGACAGGCGATACGAGTAAATAGGACGTTCGGCCTGTTTCGGCACGAAGTAGTACATCATCCCCAGGAAACCGGTGGTGAGGAAGAAACCCACGGCGTTGTGGCCGTACCACCACTGGATCATCGCATCCGTCGCCCCGGCGTAGGCCGAGTAGGACTTGAACAGGCTGACCGGCAGCGACGCGTGGTTGACGATGTGCAGCATCGCCGTCACCAGGATGAAGGCACCGTAGAACCAGTTACCCACATAGATGTGCTTGGTCTTGCGCTTGGTGATGGTGCCGAAGAACACCACCGCGTAGGTCACCCACACGATCGCGAGCAAAATTGCGATGGGCCATTCCAGCTCGGCGTATTCCTTGGTGGTGGTGTAGCCCAGCGGCAACGTGATGCCGGCCCCGACGATCACCGCTTGCCATCCCCAGAAGGTGAACGCGGCGAGGCCATCGGAAATCAGTCGCGTCTGGCAGGTTCGCTGCACGACATAGTAGGAGGTGGCAAACAGGGCACATCCGCCGAAGGCGAAAATCACCAGGTTGGTGTGCAGCGGGCGCAGGCGGCCAAAGGTCGTCCAGGGCAAGCCGAAGTTCAATTCCGGCCAGACCAGTTGCGAGGCGATGAACACCCCGAGCCCCATGCCAAGGATCCCCCAGACCACCGTCATGATGGCGAACTGGCGGACTACCTTATAGTTATAAGCAGTCGGACTGATTGCTGTGCTCATTCTAAGGTTCCACGGTTTAGGTTTTTTTATAGGTAAAAATCGGTCGCAAGTATGGAGAAACCGAGGTGCCATTGCAACGCAAGGGTGACCTGTGTCAATGCGTTCCACGCCAGATTCTGCGCCCTTTCCATGTTTGATGTAAGGACAAAATCCGAAATGGAAAGCTGATCAAATGGACAGGAATTTTCTCAGGTCGTGGAGACTTGTTACTGGGTGTGTATGAACACGCTGCCCGGCTGACGAGTGGTCAGTGGCACGACAGCCGGTCGCTGCCAGCCTTTGCGCCTGTCGCCCTGTAGAAATGTTCAACCCAACGAGTGCAAGTCAGCCGTCGACCGGTCAATACCGATCCACTGTGGGGACAAGCGTAGACCCGAATGGCAGGAGGGGAAAGTTGTGCTTTGGAAGGGTGCGACACTTGGTCGCGTAACGGGGTAGGGCTGCCGCCCCAGGGCGGGGCGGCAGTTAACGGTTATTGAGCTTGGCTTTCTGGCTTGGCGCCATCAGCGTTATGGGACAGGCTGTAAACGTAGGCGGCGAGCAGGTGCACCTTGTCATTACCTTGCAGCACTTCCTGGGCCGGCATCTGGCCTTGGCGGCCGTGGCGAATAGTTTGCTGCAACTGCGCCAGGCTGGTGCCGTAGATATAGCCACTTGGCAGGGTCAGGTTGGGCGCGCCCATGGCTTCCATGCCCTGGCCTTGCGGACCGTGGCAGGCAACACAGGTGGTGCTGAACGTGGCTTGGCCGGCGGCCAGGTCGGCAGCGCTGTCGGCCGGCAGGGGCAGCTTGGCCAGTTCATGGCGTACATAGGCGGCGACGTTTTTCACCCCCTCGTCACCCAGCATGTCACCCCAGGCCGGCATCGCCGCATGGCGACCGTTCATGATGGTGGTCTTGATTGCTTCGGCCGAACCGCCCCAGCGCCAGATGTTGTCCGCCAGGTTCGGGAAGCCAAACGCGCCCTTGGCATCCGAGCCGTGGCACACCGCGCAGTTGGACGCGAACAGGCGTCCGCCCATTTTCAGCGCTTGTGGATCTTTTGCGACGGCCTCCACCGGCATGGCCGAGAATTTGGCGAAGATCGGCCCGAACTTGGTGTCGGCCTTAGCCATTTCCTTGTCCCACTCCTTGGCCGATGTCCAGCCGCCTTCATAGCCTGGCAGCACGCCTTTCCAGTTGCCCAGGCCCGGGTAGAGGATCAGGTAGCCGACGGCAAACACCAAGGTGCCGGCGAACAGCATGAACCACCACTGGGGCAGCGGGTTGTCGTATTCCTCAATGCCGTCGAAGGCGTGGCCCATGGTCTGGTCGACACTGCCCTTGGTCTCGCCCTTGCGGGTGCCGAACAACAGCCAGGTCAGGCCGATCAGGCTGCCGAGGGTCAGTACGCAGATCCATGTACTCCAAAAGGTAGTCATGGCCGGTTGCTCCTTGTTACAGGCTCTTCTTGAGCGTCGGATGGAGAGGGTTCGTCGGCAAACGGCAGCAGGCGCGCCTGCTCGAATTCCTCATTGCGCCGGTTGTTGAACACCCACAGCGACAAGCCGATAAACGCGATAGCGACGACCAGCGTGCCGAGGCCGCGGATGGTGCCCGCATCGAATTCAAATCCCATGGCTCACCTCTTGCTCTTGATGGCAGTGCCGAGCACTTGCAGGTACGAAACCAGTGCATCCATCTCGGTCTTGCCCTTGAGGCTGGCCACGGCGCCACTGATGTCGTCGTCGGTGTAGGGCACGCCGAGGGTGCGCATCACTTTCAACTTGGTCTCGGTGTGGCTGCTGTCGACAGCGGCGGTCACCAGCCATGGGTAGGCCGGCATTTTCGACTCGGGCACGACGTTGCGCGGGTTGTACAAATGCGCGCGGTGCCAGTCGTCCGAGTAGCGCGCGCCGACGCGGGCCAGGTCTGGCCCGGTGCGCTTGGAGCCCCACAGGAACGGGTGGTCCCACACGCTTTCACCGGCGACCGAGTAGTGGCCGTAGCGTTCGGTCTCGGCGCGGAATGGGCGGATCATTTGCGAGTGGCACTGTACGCAGCCTTCGCGGATGTAGATGTCGCGACCTTCCAGTTGCAGCGCGGTATAGGGCTTCATGCCTTCCACCGGTTTGTTGGTGACGTCCTGGAAGAACAGCGGGACGATCTGGGTCAGGCCGCCGATACTCACGGCCAGTACCATGAGCAGCATCAGCAGGCCGACGTTCTTTTCAATCGTTTCGTGTTTCATCATCGACTCCTCAGGCCATCTGCGCCGCAGCGGCGACTTCGGCAGGTTGTGCCGAACGCACGGTGCGCCAAGTGTTGTAAGCCATCAGGAACATGCCGCTGAGGAAGATGGCGCCGCCGACCAACCGCACGATGAAGCCTGGGTGGCTGGCCACCAGGGTTTCGACGAAGGAGTAGGTCAAGGTGCCGTCTTCGTTGACCGCACGCCACATCAGGCCCTGGGCGATGCCGTTGACCCACATCGAGGCGATGTAGAGCACGGTGCCGATGGTGGCCAGCCAGAAGTGCGCGTTGATCAGGCCGAGGCTGTACATCTGCTCGCGACCGAAGATTTTCGGGATCATGTGGTACAGCGCGCCGATGGAGATCATCGCTACCCAGCCGAGGGCGCCGGCGTGTACGTGGCCAATGGTCCAGTCGGTGTAGTGGGAGAGGGCGTTGACCGTCTTGATCGCCATCATCGGACCTTCGAAGGTCGACATGCCGTAGAACGCCAGCGAAACCACGAGGAAGCGCAGGATCGGGTCGCTGCGCAGCTTATGCCAGGCGCCCGACAGGGTCATCATGCCGTTGATCATGCCGCCCCAGCTTGGCGCCAGCAGGACCAGCGACATCACCATGCCCAACGACTGTGCCCAGTCCGGCAGCGCGGTGTAGTGCAGGTGGTGAGGACCGGCCCAGATGTACAGGGTGATCAGTGCCCAGAAGTGCACGATCGACAGGCGATAGGAATACACCGGACGCTCGGCTTGCTTGGGTACGAAGTAATACATCATCCCCAGGAAGCCAGCGGTCAGGAAGAAGCCTACCGCGTTATGCCCATACCACCACTGCACCATGGCATCCGTCGCACCGCCGTACAGCGAGTAGGACTTGGTCAGGCTGACCGGGATTTCCAGGTTGTTGACGATATGCAGGATCGCGACGGTGATGATGAACGCACCGAAGAACCAGTTGCCGACGTAGATGTGCTTGGTGTTGCGCTTGGCCACGGTGCCGAAGAACACAATGGCGTAGGCCACCCAGACAATGGTGATCAGGATGTCGATCGGCCATTCCAGCTCAGCGTATTCCTTGGAGCTGGTGTAGCCCAGCGGCAAGGAGATCGCGGCGAGCAGGATCACCAGTTGCCAGCCCCAGAAGCAGAACGCGGCGATTTTCGGCGCGAACAGCTGGGTCTGGCAGGTGCGCTGCACGGAGTAGAAGGAACTGGCGAACAACGCGCAGCCACCGAAGGCAAAGATCACCGCGTTGGTGTGCAACGGGCGCAAGCGGCCGAAGCTGGTCCAGGGTAAGTCGAAGTTGAGCGCAGGCCATACCAATTGGGCGGCGAGAAAAACCCCGAGCCCCATGCCGACGATGCCCCACACCACCGTCATAATGGCGAATTGGCGGACCACCTTGTAGTTATAGGCGGTACTTAATGTAGTGTTCATGGTTCCCCATCCACGGTTCAACCCAAGCGAATGCGGCACTTGGGCTGGAGTTATAGGCAGACTGAATAGCGAGGCAAGCATGAGCAAAGAGCACAAGGCCAGTATTGACGGGGATCAATGGGCGCAGTGTGTGCGGGAACACGGCTGGTTGTGGGACGCCGCGGCAAAGGGAGATCGGCGTGAGCCTGTCACCCTGATTCTGGCCCACGGCGCCGGCGCACCGATGGACTCGACGTTCATGACCGACATGGCTGCACGCCTTGCCCTGCATGGGGTGAACGTGTTGCGCTTCGAGTTTCCCTATATGGCCCAGCGGCGCGTAGAGGGCGGCAAACGCCCGCCGAACCCGGCCGCCAAACTGTTGCAGGCATGGCGTGAGGTGCATGCCGAGGTGCGACGCCATGTCGCTGGAACACTGGCCATCGGTGGCAAGTCCATGGGCGGGCGCATGGCCAGTCTGGTGGCCGATGAACTGGGCGTCGATGGGTTGGTATGCCTGGGGTATCCGTTCTATGCGGTGGGCAAGCCGGAGAAGCCCCGGGTCGAGCATCTGGCCGAGCTGCAGACGCGGACGTTGATCGTGCAGGGCGAGCGCGATGCGCTGGGCAATCGAGCGACGGTGCAAGGGTATGCCTTGTCACCGAGCATTGAGGTGCAGTGGTTGGAGGCGGGGGATCATGACTTGAAGCCGTTGAAGGCTTCGGGGTTCAGTCATGAGCAGCATCTGGAGGCTGCGGCGGTGCAGGTTGCCCGGTTTCTCGGAGCCCTCTAGGGCCCTATCGGGGGCAAGCCCCCTCCCACACTCGACTGCGTTCCAAGGGGTGTACGCGGTAAATGTGGGAGGGGGCTTGCCCCCGATAGCGGTCTAGCGGTTAAACCGCTCGACCAGCGAGTACTGGGTATTGGCGGTATGCGTCAATTCCTCACTCAACTGCGCCGAGTTCAACGCCTGTTCCGAAGTCTGGTCCGCCAACAGCGCAATGGTGCTGATGTTGCGGCTGATCTCTTCGGCTACCGAGCTTTGCTCTTCGGTGGCGGCCGCAATCTGGGTGGTCATGTCGGTGATGTTGGCCACTGCTTCGCTGATGCCGACCAACGCCTGATCCGCTTCCATCACCCGCGCCACCCCTTCTTCGGCCTGGCGATGCCCGGCGTCCATGGTTTGCACGGCGGCGGCAGCGGTTTGTTGCAGCTTGGCGATCAAGGCATGGATCTGCCCGGTCGACTCGGCGGTGCGCTGGGCCAGTTGACGGACCTCGTCGGCCACGACTGCGAAGCCACGGCCCATCTCCCCGGCACGCGCGGCTTCGATTGCCGCGTTCAGCGCCAGCAAGTTGGTTTGATCGGCGATGCCTTTGATCACATCGACAACACCGCCGATTTCATCGCTGTCCTTGGCCAGTTGGGTAACGGTCACCCCGGTTTCGCCCACGGCCAGCGACAGACGCTGAATGGCCTCGCGGGTTTCCCCGGCGATATCGCGGCCACGACCGGTCAGGCGATTGGCTTCCTGGGTCGCATCCGCCGTGCGTTGCACATGGCTGGCAACTTCCTGGGTGGTCGCCGCCATCTGGTTGACCGCGGTGGCCACCTGTTCGGTTTCCACGCGCTGGCGTTCCAGGCCGCTGGAGCTGTTATGCGCCAGGGTGTTGGACTGCGCCGCCTGTTCGTTGAGGTGTTCAGCCGTGTCCTGCAGCCGCGTGAGGCAGGTTTTCAGGCGGGCTTCCTGGCTGAGGATCGACATTTCCAGTCGCGCCTGGGCGCCACGGCTGTCGGTGTACATCTGCGCGATCAGCGGGTCTGAGGTGGTCTGCTCGGCCAGGCGCAGCAGGCGCTTGAGGCCACGCTGTTGCCAACTCAGGCCCAGCAGGCCCAAGGGCACCGACAGCCCCGCCGCCAGGGCAAAGCCCCAGTGGGAATTCAGCGACGCACCGATCATGAAGCTCAACTGGCTGATCAGGATAAACGGCAGCCAGTCCTGCAACACCGGCAGCCATTTGTCCCGCTGGGGAACGGCAGACTTGCCCTGGTTGATGCGTTGATAGAGCGCTTCGGCCCGGCGGATCTGCTCGGCGGTGGGCTTGATGCGCACCGACTCGTAGCCGACCACCTGGTTGCCGTCGAAAACCGGTGTCACATAGGCGTTAACCCAGTAGTGATCACCGGTCTTGCAGCGATTCTTGACAATGCCCATCCATGGCAAGCCTTGTTTGAGCGTTGACCACATGTGCCCGAATACGGCCGCCGGAACGTCCGGGTGACGAACCAGGTTGTGCGGGGCACGCACCAGTTCATCGCGGGAGAACCCACTGATTTCGACGAAAGCGTCGTTGCAGTAGGTGATCACGCCCTTGGCATCTGTGGTGGAGATCAACCGTTGCTGAGCGGGGAAGGTACGTTCGCGCTGGGTAACGGGTTGGTTATTACGCATGATTGTTCAATCCGCAAGGCTTTCAGGGAGTATCGGCAGGAGCGGGCGCTTATTTAACTTATTTTTGCAACAATCCGCAGGAGCGCCTTGCCTCCGGTAGACATCAGCCAGCCAGCATCGGATAAGTAAACAACCCGAAGTGAAGCAGGTTCAGCCCAAAGTGCGTGGCAATCGCCGCACCCAGCCCACCAAAGCGATAAGCCAGGCCGTAACCCACACCGGCAATGCTTGCCAGCAACACCCATTGCCAGCCCGCGCCCAGGTGCACCAGCCCGAACAGCAGCGAGGCCAGCAGCAGTGCCAGGTTCTCGCCGTAGGGCAGGTGCTTGAAGCGCTGTTGCAGGCCGCCCTGAATGTAGCCGCGAAACAACGCCTCTTCCACCAAGGTCACCAACAGCAGGTTATTCAATACCCACAACCACGCCTGCACCGGCCATTTCGGCGCCCAACTGATGACGCCCAGCAAGGCTGCGCCGCCGAGGGCGGCAATCGCGGTCAGGGCCAAGGCCAGGGCCGTGACGCAGATCGACAGGCGCAAGGAGCGTCGCGCCACCACCCACGGGCAGGCCAGTAACAGCCAGAAGCCGATCAGCGGTTTGTCCTGGTTCAGGTACATCGAGAAGGGCACCGCGTCGGGGGTAAAGCGTTGCGGCTCGATGGCGCGCCCGTTGTAGAAGCCCGGTAGCCAGTGCATCGCCAGGCTCAGGGCCAGCACAATGAACAAACCATGGCCGATGTAGCGTGCCCAAGGCGTGCGCTGCTGGCGCACGGCATAACCGGCAATCAGCAGCAGGGCGACGGACACCAGCGCCAGCACGCCCAGTTGCCCATAGGCCAAGGCCAGCACATAGCCGATGGAAAGAAGCGCCAGGTACAGCCAGGGCAATGCGAGCATGGGGAGTCCTTGGAAAAAACTGGACGGCATTATAGCGATCGTCCCCTGCGGGCCACATGAAAACTGTGCCACGCAAGGGCGTTGGTGAAGTGATTGCAAAACGTATCAACGGCTGGTTATAGTCAGGCCTTCTTCATCCCTCCATACAAGATCGGCCCATGCCAGCTCTCCAGCGCATAGCGGTAGTCGATTCAGCGGTCAACGCTGTGGTCGTACCGTGCGGGAACAAGCAGCCTGCGCAGATCAGTCACTACCCCCCACCTGTCAGTCGCACGCCGGTGTACGCAGTCGTATCACCGCCGGGTGTTGGCATTTCGGGCTGATCAGCGACTCGCTGTCCCCGTCTGCACGCCTGAAAAAACTCCAGAACTTCAGCCTTTGCTGAGTCGGCTTTTTTTGCCTGATTACAGGTGGTAACCATGTCTGTTCTTTCGAAACAATCCGTGGCCGCGGCGGCCTCGACGAGCCTGTTTGTCCTGCTTTGGAGCAGCGGGGCGATCTTCTCCAAGCTGGGCCTGGCCCATGCGTCGCCCTTCGCCTTCTTACTGATCCGTTTTGCCATCGCCCTGCTCGGTCTGGTGATCCTCGTACCGATGCTCAAGCTGCAACTGCCGCGCCCCGGCAAACCGCTGTGGTATGCAGCGGCGACCGGCCTGGTGTTGTTGGGGGCCTATCAGATTTTCTATCTGCTGGCCCTGGACCTCAATGTCACCCCCGGCGTGATGGCGACCCTCATGGGCGTGCAGCCGATCCTGACCGTGGCGCTGACGGAGCGCCAGCGTTCCGGGCGCCGCCTGTTTGGCCTTGGCCTCGGGTTGGCGGGGTTGATCATGGTGGTGTACCAGGGTATCGGGCTGGCGGGGATGTCCCTGGCCGGGATGCTCTTCGGCCTGCTGGCCCTGGCGAGCATGACCTTCGGCTCAATCATGCAAAAACGCATTACCGACAACCCTTTGGGCACGCTGCCGGTGCAGTACCTGGCCGGGCTGCTGTTGTGCGCGGTATTCGTGCCGTTCCAGCCGTTCCACTTCGAACAGAATGCCGGCTTTTACCTGCCGGTATTGTGGATGGGGCTGGTGGTGTCGGTGCTGGCGACGTTGCTGCTGTACCGCCTGATCGCGCGGGGCAACCTGGTCAATGTCACCAGCCTGTTCTACCTGGTGCCGGCGGTGACGGCGGTGATGGATTACCTGATCTTCGGTAATCGGCTGGCGTTGTTGAGCCTGCTGGGCATGGGGTTGATCATTGTTGGGTTGGTGTTTGTGTTCCGTAAAGGCTGATGTCTACCCCGTAGGTGCCGGTTCGCCGGCGCCTACGACCTGCGTGGCCGCAACACCAACCACAACGCCCCCGCAATCAACACCCCGCCATACAGATGCGCCATTGATAACGGCTCGTCGAGCAGCAACGCGCCCCACAGCACGCCGAACGGCGGGATCAGGAAAGTGGTGGTCATCGATCTCACGGGGCCAATCGCAGTGAGCAAGCGGAAGTACAACACATAGGCAAACGCCGTACACACCAGCCCCAGGCCCAGCAGCGACAACCACACCTGCCACCCACCCCAACTCGCGGGCGGATGGCTGATGGCGCTGTAGATAAACAACGGCAGCAGGAACAACGTGGCGCCGAGCATGCTGCCCAGGGCGGAAAGACGACTGTCCAATCCTCCCTGCTGGTCCAGCCAGCGGCGCGCCAGGAACCCGGCAAAGCCATAACACGTAGTCGCCAGCAAACAGGCCAGCGCGCCCATCAATAATTCCAGGTCAAACGCCACCGGGCCCGCGCGGGTCAGCACGCCTACACCGAAAAGCCCCAGGCACACCCCGGCGATTTTCGACGGGGTCAGCCGCTCGCTGAAGAACAGCCCGCCGATCAACACCCCCATCAACGGGGTGGTGGCATTGAAGATCGCCGAGTAACCCGCTGGCAGCACCTGGGCGGCCACCGAATACATCGTCGCGGGAATCCCGGAGTTGATCACCCCCAGCAGCAGGACGGTCTTGAACTTGCCCTGGAAGTCCCAGCGCACGCGCATCATCGCCAGGATCACCAACAACCCTGCGGCGGCAATCGACACGCGGAAAAACGCGGTCGGCACCGTGCCAATCTCTGGCGCGATGATGCGCATGAACAGGAAACTCGCGCCCCAGATGGCGGCGAGCCCCAGCAAGTACAAGGTGTCGACAGGTCTCACGTAACGCTCCTACCTCAATAAGCCGGCGAGTGTTACATGACCTTTCTATTGATTACAGAACAAACCGCGTCACCAACCCATTCAGGTCCACCGCCAGGCGCGACAGTTCCTGGCTGGCGGCCGAGGTCTGGGTGGCGCCAGCGGCGGTCTGGGTCGACAGGTCCCGGATATTCACCAGGCTGCGGTCCACTTCGCGGGCCACCAACGCTTGTTGCTCGGCGGCGCTGGCGATCACCAGGTTGCGCTGGCTGATCTGCGAGATGGCAGCGGTGATTTTTTCCAGGGCGTTGCCGGCGTTGTTGGCCCGTTGCAAGGTTTGGCCGGCGTGCTCGGCGCTGCTGTTCAAGGCACTGACGGTGTCCTGGGTGCCTTGCTGAATGCCGGCGATCATCTGCTCGATTTCTTCGGTGGAATCCTGGGTACGCTGGGCCAGTGAGCGCACTTCATCGGCGACCACCGCAAAGCCACGCCCGGCCTCACCCGCGCGGGCGGCTTCAATGGCGGCGTTGAGCGCCAGCAGGTTGGTTTGCCCGGCAATGCCGCGGATCACTTCCAGCACCTTGCTGATGTCCTGGGCCTGCATCGCCAGGCCCTCGGCTTTGTTCGAAGCGCCGAGCACTTCGTCCACCAGGTTCTGGATCGAGCTGATGGTTTCGCTGATCTGGTAGTGGCCGTGCTTGCTGTCTTCGTCGGACGCCTGGGACGCTTCGGCGCTGGATACCGCATTGCCCGCCACTTCATCCACCGCCGCGCTCATCTCGGTCACGGCGGTCGCGGCCTGTTCGATCTCGTCGTTCTGCGCTTGCAGGCCACGTGTGCTCTGTTCCATCACCGAACTCATTTCTTCAGCCGCCGATGCCAGTTGCTGCGCCGATTCGCTGATGCCACGGATGGTGGTTTGCAGTTGCGCCTGCATGGTTGCCAGTGCTGTCAGCAGTTGTGCCGGTTCGTCATGGCCCTGCACCACGACGGGCTGGCTCAAGTCTCCGGCGGCAATCGTGCGCGCAACGCTCAGGGCCTGGCCCAGTGGCGCGGTGATGCTGCGGGTCAACAGCCAGGCCAGCAGCAAGGTGGCGACCAGCGCAACGCTGATGATCAGGCCGACAATCCACTGCGCGCGCGTATACACCTGTGCCGCTGCATCGGTTGCGGCTTCCACGCCGTTCTGGTTGAAGGTGATCATGTCCTCCAGGCTCTTGGTGAGGATTCCACCCTGTGGCGCCAGGCGGTTGTTGAGCAGGTCGATAGCGTCCTGCTGCTGGTCCTTATCCACCAGGGCGATCATCTGCCCGACGATGGTGAGGTAAGTGTTCACGTTGGCTTTGACCTGCTTGAGCAGTTCGCGCTCCTGGTCGCTGCTGAGCAGGGTTTCGTGATGGTCCAGCAGGGTTTGCAATTCTGTACGTTGGCGGCTGATCAGGCCTTTGCTGTTGTCACGCACGCGCGACTCGTCGGTGGTTGCCAGGCGCAACGCTTCCAGACGGATGCTGGCCACGTAGGCCGCGCTGTCATGAATATTCTCGATGCTCGGCATCCACGACCCCTCGATCACCAGGGCGCTTTCACGCAGCTTGGCCATCTGACCCAGGCCAAACAGGCCGACAATCACCAGCAGGCTGGCCAACACCCCAAAACTCAGACTGGCGCGCAGCCCGATCCTCATGTTCCTCAATGACATCTCAGTGCTCCTCGGGCGATTAAAACCAGTTCCCGGATCGGTCTTCTGACCTTGTTAGGGTGGGAGAGGGCGCGGTATATATCAAAGTGCCATCACTGCGGTAATCAGGGTTTCCCTTAGGCTGTATCGAAATGCTTACACATGCTGAAAACCAGTCGCCGTGCGGGTTTGCCTCGGCTGCTGCGGCCAGGCCACGTGGTTACAGGCTTTCAGATGAAACGTTTAACGTGCGAAACGCGACTTTAGGGGGTGTTTATTGACCGTATGGTCGAATTAAAAAAACTGAAAATAAATGTACGATCTGCGCGAAGTTGTACAAGCCGTCGGAAAAAATCATCCTTCTCCTGTCACTCTTCACTGGCTAAGCTCAGGGCTTCCAGATGCCCGTTCGAGGTTTCCCGCATGTCGCAATCCACGCCCGCCCTCGCTATTGCGCGGATGATCCTTGAAGGCTTCGACGATTACCGCGAGCACTTTCGCCAGATCACCGACGGCGCCCGCGAACGTTTCGAAAAAGCCCAGTGGCAACTGGGGCAGGCAGCCTCGGCGGCGCGTATCAACCTGTATGAAGAGAAGGTCAGTGAAGTGACCGAGCGCCTGCGGGCTGCCTTCGACGAGGCCACGCTGCTGGATATCGACGTTTGGCCGCTGGTGAAAAGCGCCTATATAGGCCTGATTGACCTGCGCTTTGACGATGAGCTGTCCGAGACTTGGTACAACTCGATTTTCTGCGGCCTGTTCAGCCATGACCTGATCAGCGACGGCTGCATGTTCATCCACACGACCCGGCCGAGCCTGCGTCGGGCGCGAGCGGCGCAGACCCGCATCTACACGCCGGCCGGCAAAATCACCGATATGCTCGCGCAGATCTTCGCCGACTACCGCTTCAGCGAGCCCTATGCCGATTTGCCGGCCGACCTGCGCCGCCTCGAAGCACAACTGCGCGAGAACCTGCCGGATTGGGTCTGCAAGGACCCGGAGCTCAAGGTCGAGCTGTTTTCCTCGGTGCTCTACCGCAACAAGGGTGCCTACCTCGTAGGACGCATCTACACCCATGAAGAACAGTGGCCCCTGGTCATCCCGCTGCTGCACCGCGAAGGGCGCGGCATCCAGATCGACGCGCTGATCACCGACGAAGCCGATGTGTCGATCATCTTCTCGTTCACCCGTTCTTACTTCATGGTCGACGTACCGGTACCGGCGGAATTCATCGGCTTTCTCAAGCGCATCCTGCCGGGCAAGCACATCGCCGAGCTGTACACCTCCATCGGGTTCTACAAGCACGGCAAGTCGGAGTTCTACCGCGCGCTGATCAACCACCTGGCGACCACCGATGACCAGTTCATCATGGCCCCCGGCGTGCGCGGCATGGTCATGAGCGTGTTCACGCTGCCGGGCTTCAACACCGTGTTCAAGATCATCAAGGACCGCTTCTCGCCGTCGAAAAACGTCAACCGCGCCACGGTGATCGAGAAATACCGCCTGGTCAAAAGCGTCGACCGCGTCGGGCGCATGGCCGATACCCAGGAGTTCGCCGACTTTCGCTTCCCCTTGAGCAAGTTCGAGCCCGAGTGCCTGGCCGAATTGCTCGATGTGGCCGCCGGCACCGTCGAAGTGGAGGGCGACACCGTGCTGATCCGCCACTGCTGGACCGAACGGCGCATGACCCCGCTCAACCTCTACCTCGACAACGCCAACGACGCTCAAGTGCGCGAAGCCCTGGAAGACTACGGCCTGGCCATCAAGCAATTGGCGGCGGCGAATATCTTTCCCGGTGACATGTTGCTGAAGAACTTCGGCGTCACCCGCCACGGCCGTGTGGTGTTCTACGACTATGACGAAATCTGCTTCCTGACCGAGGCCAATTTCCGCCACATCCCCGCACCCCGCACCCCCGAGGATGAAATGGCCTCCGAGCCCTGGTACTCCATCGGCCCGCTGGATGTGTTCCCCGAAGAATTCCCGCCGTTCCTGTTTGCCGACGCTGGCCAGCGCAAGCTGTTCAATGAACTGCACGGCGAGCTGTATAACGCCGACTACTGGAAAAGCCTGCAAGACGCGATTCGGGCCGGCAAGGTCATCGATGTGTTCCCTTACCGGCGCAAGGACCGCGATAACGAATGAGGGGCGCGCGCGGCGGCGGTTTTCTGCGACAATCCGCCCCCTGCATAAATAGACGACCCAAACGCACCTGATGACTGACCAAGCGCCTGCTATCGACCAACTGCTGAAAAACCTCGACCACGCCATGCTCGCCGACCGCCACCGCTTGCGGCGGCAGTTGCTCGAGCTGCGCAAGAAGCCCGATGAGGAGAAGCTGGCGCAGTGGGTCACGCGCATGCAGGCGTCCTGTGCCCAGGTCACGGCGCGGCGTGCCAGCCTGCCGGTGATTCGCTACGACGACAGCCTGCCGATTGCCGCCAAGCGCGATGAGATCAAGGAAGCATTGCTCAAGCATCAGGTGCTGATCATTGCGGGCGAAACTGGCTCGGGTAAAACCACCCAACTGCCGAAAATCTGCCTGGAAATCGGCCGCGGCCAACACGGCCTGATCGGTCATACCCAGCCGCGCCGGATTGCCGCGCGCAGTGTCGCCAGTCGCGTCGCCGAAGAGTTGGCCACGCCGCTGGGCGCGCTGGTCGGCTATCAGGTGCGCTTTGAAGACCAAAGCGACTCCAACACCCTGATCAAGCTGATGACCGATGGCATCCTGCTGGCCGAAACCCAGAACGATCGCTACCTCGAACGCTACGACACGATCATCGTCGACGAAGCCCACGAACGCAGCCTGAACATCGACTTCCTGCTCGGCTACCTGAAGACCCTGCTGCCGCGTCGTCCGGACCTGAAGGTGATCATCACCTCGGCAACCATCGACCTGGAGCGTTTCTCCAAGCACTTCGACGATGCGCCGATTGTCGAGGTTTCGGGCCGCACCTTTCCGGTGGACACCTGGTACCGTCCACTGACCCTGGAACAGGACGAAGAGGGCAACCGTGTCGAAGATGACTTGACCGTCGACCAGGCCATCCTCGCCACCCTCGATGAAATCGCCGCCTATGAGCGCAGCGAGCGGCGCAGCCCCGGCGATGTGCTGGTGTTTTTGCCCGGCGAGCGCGAGATTCGTGACGCCGCCGACATGCTGCGCAAGGCGCAGCTCAAGCACACTGAAATTCTGCCGCTGTACGCGCGCCTGTCGCCGGCCGAACAGCAGCGTATCTTCCAGTCCCATCCCGGACGACGTGTGGTGCTGGCGACCAACGTTGCCGAAACCTCGCTGACCGTGCCGGGCATCCGCTATGTGATCGACAGCGGCACCGCACGCATCAGCCGCTACAGCTACCGCGCCAAGGTGCAGCGCCTGCCGATCGAGGCGATTTCCCAGGCCAGCGCCAACCAGCGTAAAGGCCGTTGCGGGCGGGTTGAACCGGGGATCTGCATTCGCTTGTACAGCGAAGAAGACTTTATCGGGCGCCCGGAATTTACCGACCCGGAAATCCTGCGCACCAACCTGGCTGCCGTGATCCTGCAGATGCTGCACCTGCGCCTGGGTGAAATCACCGACTTCCCGTTTATCGAGCCGCCGGATGGCAAGGCGATCAGCGACGGTTTCAACCTGTTGCAGGAGCTCTCGGCCGTCGACCGCAACAGTCAGCTGACGCCGCTGGGGCGCCAATTGGCGCGCCTTCCGGTGGACCCGCGCATGGGCCGCATGCTGCTGGAAGCCGCCAAGCTCGGCAGCTTGCAGGAAGTACTCATCGTGGCCAGCGCCATGTCGATCCAGGACCCACGCGAGCGCCCACCGGAGCGCCAGCAGGCCGCCGACCAGGCCCACGCACAATGGAAGGACCCGGATTCGGACTTCGCCGGGTTGGTCAACCTCTGGCGCGGCTTTGAAGAACAACGCCAGGAACTGACCGCCAGCCCGCTGCGCAACTGGTGCCGCAAGAACTTCCTCAACTATTTGCGCCTGCGCGAGTGGCGAGACTCCCATCGTCAGTTGAGCTTGATCTGTCGCGACATGCAGTTGACGGTCAATAAGGAACCGGCGGACTTCCCGAAACTGCACAAGGCGGTGCTGTCTGGCCTGCTCAGCCAGATCGGCCAGAAGACCGAAGACGGCGATTACCTCGGCGCGCGTCAGCGGCGCTTCTGGATTCATCCGTCGTCGGGCATCGGCAAGAAGCGCCCGCAATGGTTGATGACCGCCGAACTGGTGGAAACCACCAAACTGTATGCGCGCATGGTGGCCAAGATCGATGCCGACTGGATCGAGCCATTGGCCGGGCACCTGATCAAGAAAAACCACTTCGAGCCCCATTGGGAGAAGAAGCGCGGTCAAGTCGTGGCGTTCGAGCAGATCACCTTGTTCGGGCTGATTGTGGTCGGTCGGCGGCCGGTGCATTACGGGCCCATCGACCCGGTGGTGTCTCGCGAGCTGTTTATCCGCGAGGGCCTGGTGCGCGGCGAGATTCAGTCCCGCGCCAAGTGCCTGGCGGCCAACCAGCAACTGCTGGAGCAGCTCGACGAACTGGAAGCCAAGGCGCGCCGTCGCGACATCCTGGCGGACGAAGAAACCCTCTACGCCTTCTACGATGCGCGCTTGCCGGCGGAGATCCACCAGACCGCCACCTTCGACAGCTGGTACAAGGTCAACAGCCACAAAGACCCGCAATTGCTGATCATGCGCGAAGAAGACGTGCTGGCCCGCGAAGCCAGCGAAGTCACTGCCGCACATTACCCCGACACCCTGCACCTGGGCGACCTGGAACTGGCCCTGAGTTACCACTTCGAGCCCAACCATCCGCGCGACGGCGTGACCCTGCGGGTACCTGCGCCGCTGCTGCCGGCCTTGCCGCCGGAGCGTCTCGAATGGCTGGTGCCGGGGGTGATCGAAGCCAAGTGCATCGCGCTGGTGCGTAACCTGCCCAAGGCACTGCGCAAGAACTTCGTGCCAGTGCCGGATTTCGTCAAGGCCGCGCTGCAACGCATCGAATTTGGCCAGGGCTCGCTGCCCCAGGCATTGGGCCGCGAACTGCTGCGCATGACCGGCGCGCGGGTCAGTGATGAAGCCTGGGCCGAGGCCGCGCAGCAAGTCGACAGCCACTTGAGGATGAACCTGGAAGTGGTCGACGGCCAGGGCAAGTTCCTCGGCGAAGGCCGCGACCTGGCCGAGCTGACCGCGCGCTTTGCCGAAGCCAGCCAGGCCGCATTGGCCGTGCCGCAGACCGCGAAAAGCCAGCAACCGGTGCAAGCCAAGGCGTTCGCGGCGGTGGCCGAGAAGACCCAGCAGAAGATCGCCGGGCTGTCGATGACGGTGTACCCGGCGCTGGTGGAGGAGGGCGGCACGGTCAAGGAGGGGCGTTTCTCAACGGCCGCGGAGGCTGAATTCCAGCACCGCCGCGCGTTGCAACGCTTGCTGATGCAGCAACTGGCTGAACCGGCGAAATTCCTGCGCGGCAAGTTGCCCGGCCTGACCGAATTGGGCCTGATGTACCGCGAACTGGGGCGTATCGATGCCTTGGTGGAGGACATCCTGCTGGCCAGCCTCGACAATTGCGTGCTGGACGGCGAAGCCAGCCTGCCGCGCGACGGTGCCGGCCTGGCGGCCTTGGCCGAACGTAAGCGTGGCAGCTGGACCGAGCACGCCGAACGCCTGGCGCGCTTGACCCTGGAGGTGCTGAAGCTCTGGCACGGCCTGCAAAAGCGCTTCAAAGGCAAGATCGACCTGGCCCAGGCGGTGGCCTTGAACGATATCAAGCAACAGTTGAGCAACCTGGTCTATCCCGGTTTTGTGCGGGAAACCCCGGCGCAATGGTTCAAGGAGCTGCCGCGTTTCCTCAAGGCCATCGAGCTGCGCCTGGAGAAGCTGCCGAGCCAGGTGCAAAAGGACCGGGTGTGGAGCACCGAGCTGGGCGGCCTTTGGGCGCAGTACCAGAACCGCCTGAACAAACATGCCCAGGAAGGCAAGCGCGACCCTCAGTTGGAACTCTATCGCTGGTGGTTGGAGGAGTATCGCGTGTCGTTGTTTGCCCAGCAGTTGGGCACCAAGGTACCGATTTCCGACAAGCGCCTGAGCAAGCAGTGGAGCCAGGTAGAACCCTGAAGCCTCTCCCTGCCTCCAGGACTGGGCAGGTCCAAATGTGGGAGGGGGCTTGCCCCCGATAGCGGTGTGTCAGGCAAAGATTCTGTGACTGATACACCGCTATCGGAGGCAAGCCCCCTCCCACATTAGAAATCGGTGCGCTTTGAACAGTGGCATATGGCGCCAAATCCCTGGGTTTGTGGCAAACTTCGCGGTTATAAATGCCGGGATCGTCGTGATGGGCTGGTGCGCAGCCGCGGCGCGATGGAATAAAGCGTTGCCAGTTTGGTGCCCGCGGTGGGGAATCGGACTACTTACAGTTTGGTACGACGGTACCAATATCTTCTGCCTGACAGATTTAGAGGAACGACCGTGCATAACGTCGTCATCAGCGGCACTGGCTTGTACACCCCGGCCAACAGCATCTCCAACGAAGAGCTGGTGCAGTCTTTCAATACCTACGTGCAGCAGTTCAACAGCGACAACGCCGCTGCCATCGAGCGCGGCGAGGTGCAGGCGCTGACCGAGTCCAGCGCAGCCTTTATCGAGAAGGCCTCCGGTATCAAAAGCCGCTTTGTCATGGACAAGGACGGCATTCTCGACCCGCAACGCATGGCCCCGCGCCTGCCCGAGCGCAGCAACGATGAATGGTCGGTCCTGTGCCAGATGGCTATTGGTGCCGCCGAGCAAGCCCTGCAGCGCGCCGGCAAGACCGCCGCCGATATCGACGGCGTGATCGTTGCCTGTTCCAACCTGCAGCGTGCGTACCCCGCCATCGCCATTGAAGTCCAGGAAGCCCTGGGGATCGAGGGGTTTGGTTTCGATATGAACGTGGCGTGTTCCTCGGCCACTTTCGGCATCCAGAATGCCGCCAACAGCATCCAGCTGGGCCAGGCCCGGGCGATCCTGATGGTCAACCCCGAAGTTTGCACCGGCCACTTGAACTTCCGTGACCGCGACAGCCATTTCATCTTCGGTGACGCCGCCACGGCCGTGATCCTGGAGCGCGCCGACCTGGCAACTTCCGAGCACCAGTTCGACGTGGTGAGCACCAAGCTGTTGACCAAGTTCTCCAATAACATCCGCAACAACTTCGGCTTCCTCAACCGTGCGGCGGAAGAGGGCATCGGAGCGCCCGACAAGCTGTTCGTGCAGGAAGGCCGCAAAGTCTTCCGCGATGTCTGCCCGATGGTCGCCGAGCTGATCGGTGTGCACCTGGAAGAGAACCAGCTGAATGTGGCCGATGTGAAGCGCTTCTGGCTGCACCAGGCCAACCTGAGCATGAACCACCTGATCGTGAAGAAACTGCTGGGCCGCGAAGCCACGGTGGAAGAAGCACCGGTGATCCTCGACACTTACGCCAATACCAGTTCGGCAGGTTCGGTGATTGCGTTCCACACCTACCAGGACGACTTGCCCAAGGGCGCCGTGGCGGTGCTCAGCTCGTTCGGCGCCGGGTACTCCATTGGTAGCGTGATCCTGCGCAAACGCTGATCTACCGGTCGGTCACGATCCAATGTGGGAGCTGGCTTGCCTGCGATTGCATCACTGCGGTGCCAGCATCGCAGGCAAGCCAGCTCACACGGGAATCGGGTTTTCCACGGTGGAATCGAGGTAGACGATGGCGGCAGCGGACGACGCGCACCTGCTTGAACGCTTGCTCAAGGGCGAGCAGCGGGCCTACAAGGAATTGGTCACCCAATACCAGAGCGCCATGCGCGCGGTGGCCTATGCCATCGTCGGTCAGCGCCATGCCGATGAAATCGTGCAGGACGCCTGGCTGGCGGTCGTGCGCAACCTGCCCAAGTTCGAAGGACGCTCCAGTCTCAAGACCTGGCTGCTGACCATCACTGCCAACGCCGCCAAGAGCCGTTACAAACAGAATCGCCGGGAAGTATTGCTCGACGATTTGCCCTCGCCCCATGGCACGATCGGTGATGAGCGTTTCTCGCCCGACGATGGCCACTGGGCCGTCGCCCCCTATGCCTGGCACCAGGACACGCCGGAAGCCCTGCTGACCGAGGAAGAGCTGCGCAAGTGCCTGGAGCATACGTTGCTGAGTCTGTCTGAGTTACAAGGCAGCGTGTTGGTGTTGCGCGAACGCCAGGGCCTGGAACTGGAAGAGATCTGTAATCTTCTGACGCTGTCGCTCTCCAACGTTCGTGTGCTGCTGCATCGAGCGCGGCTTAAAGTCTTCGCCACGGTGGAGCATTTTGAGGAAACGGGCGAATGTTGACCTGTAAAGAGCAAGTGGCACGTTCCAGTGACTATCTCGATGGGCAATTGACCTTTCGCGAGCGCCTGTTGGTGCGTCATCACTTGATGTTTTGCCCGAACTGTCGGCGGTTTATCCGCCAGATGCGCCTGATGCAGGCGACGTTGCGGATCTTGCCGCAGCCGCCGGTCGACGATGCGGATGCCTTGGCACAGCGGCTGGCTGCCGAGCGGCTCAAGGATCAGGAGTAGCGGGGAAGCAAAAGCAGGCTCGCGTGGGTGAGTCGAACGGATGATGGGGACCGATTCACCCACGCAAGGCTGTTACAGCCACCTCGGGCCGTCCTGGCCCAAGGCTTGTCACACGGGTATTCAGAACTTGGCTTCAGCATCCAACTGCAGGGTGTTGGTGTTGGCGTCGCGCTGAGTGCGGCTGGCGTAGTCAGCCTTGGTCAGGAAGTACGTGGCGCCGACGGCGAAGTTTTTGTCGATGTCGTAGCTGACCTTCATCTTGTGGCCGCGCGAACCGGTGGTGCCGTTGCCGAAGTCCGAATCGGTGAAGGCGCCTACAACAGCGTTACGTTGCGTATCGCGGTAGTTGTAGTCCAGGTTGAAGCCGAACACCTTGGACTTGGCACCCAGCAACCAGGCAGTGTCCTGGTCGTTGGAGGCGTCGTTGTTCTTCACGTACTGGCCGTAGAACGCCAGTGGCACGGCCAGGCCGCCGATGTCTGCCTGGGCAAACCCTTCGTACAGGCGGAATTGTTCGTTTGGCGAGTTGCCGTTGACCGCCAGTGCGCAAGGTGTGCTGGTGGTGGTACAGGCACTGTTTTCGTCGTTCTGGTAGGCGTAGATGCTGCCGCCCAGGGTCATTTTCAGGTTGTCGGTCACCGAGAAGCGTGTACCCAACTGGCCGGAAGTCAGGCGCAGGTCGTGGCGAAATTGCACGCCGTCGCCGTCGACGTTGTCCTTGAGGTTGTAGTTACCGATGCTGCCGAACAGCTCGGCGCTGCTACCCAGTGGGTATTTGTAGGTCAATGCCAGGCCTTCCGGGTTGATATCGCTATCCTAGATCACGTCGCCCATGTTCACCCAAGGCTGGAGCATTTTGCCGCCGATCACGTGCAGGTTCTTGATCTGCTCGGGGTGGTAGTCGATGTAGCCAAGGTCCAGCCAGATCGACTTCTTGTCGAAGTAGTTATCCTGGTCCTGGTTGGTGGACCGCGCGTCGTCGCTGCTGCCCGTGGCGATACGGATGCCGGTGTCGACCTGGGAGTTGATCTCGGTGTAGGCGCCCAGGCGGGCACGAATGCGCTGACGGTCCTTGTCACGGCCACCGTTGTTGGATTCGCCCTGGATCTTCACGGTCTCCTGGCGGAAACGCACGTCACCCTTGAACTGCGTCTTCGCGGCCCATGCCAGCTTCTGATCGAAGACGCTGAGGTCGTTGGTTTTTTTCGCGGTGGCCGCGATCTGTTCGTTGGTCTCTTGTTGAGCTTGCTGAGCGATCTGCTTTTCTTTCTGATCCTTGGCCAGTTCAGCTTGCAGTTCGGTGTACTGCGCTGCGGTGATCTGGCCGTTGGCCTTGAGCATGTCGAGCAATTTAGCGTCGACTGCGGCGCTGGCAGGAACGCTCAGGGCCAGTAACAGGCCACCGCACAGGACCGCCGCAGTTTTAGTGGAAGCAAGACGCATATCAATCTCCGAAAGTGAGGAGGGATGGCAAACCATCCAGGACACAACCGACCGAGGACGGACGGAAAAAATAGCCGCCCGGTAGAACCAGGCGCTCTAAAAACAGGCGTCAGTATCGCGATGGTTTATGACGGCGCAGTGGCGAAGTAATGTCATCTACATGACAAATTATTTAAGAAGGAACTATTGGCATGCTGCCTTGTCCGGCGATTTGAGGGTGTACTGGGTCCGGCGATAAGCGATACTCGCCAGGCTTTCACGCCTTGAAGTAGTGAGGATGCCGATGCCGTTGCAACGCCTGCCAAGCCTGTCCGAAACCGCCCCTCAGACCTGGGATGCCCTGGTGCCGCACGCCCAACCGTTCGTGCGTCATGCGTTCCTGAGTGCGCTGGAGGACAGCGGTAGCGTCGGCCCCCATTCCGGCTGGCAACCGGAGCATCTGTTGCACTGGGAGGGCGATCGGCTGGTCGCGGCGTTACCCGGCTATCGCAAATGGCACTCCTACGGCGAGTACGTGTTCGATCACGGCTGGGCGGATGCCTGTGAGCGTGCCGGTATCGACTATTACCCCAAGCTGCTGACGGCCGTACCGTTCAGTCCGGTCAGCGGACCGCGCGTGTTGGCGGCCAATGCCGCCGACGCTTTTGAACTGCTCCAAAGCCTGCCGGGCTACCTGGAAATCGAGGGGCTCTCCGGCGCCCATATCAATTTCACCGATGCGTTGGCCGATGACGCCCTGGCCCAGCAGCCGGGCTGGATGCAGCGCCTGGGTTGTCAGTTTCACTGGCAGAACCGTGGCTATCGCGACTTTCAGGACTTTCTCGATGCCCTGAGTTCACGCAAGCGCAAACAGATGCGCAAGGAGCGCGAACAGATGGCGGGACAGGGCATTGAATTTGAGTGGTTACAAGGCCATGAACTGAGCGAAGCGCAATGGGATTTTGTCTATGCCTGCTACGCCAACACCTACGCCGTCAGACGCCAATCGCCCTACCTGACCCGCGCGTTTTTCAGCCTGCTCGCCGAGCGCATGCCCGAAGCTATCCGCGTGGTGCTGGCCAAGCAAGGCGCCCGCCCGGTGGCCATGGCGTTCAGCCTGGTCGGTGGCGACAGTTTCTACGGCCGCTACTGGGGCTGCCTGGCGGAGTTTGACCGCCTGCATTTCGAAACCTGTTTCTACCAGGGCATGGACTATGCCATCGCCCACGGCCTGCAACGTTTCGACGCCGGCGCCCAGGGCGAGCACAAGTTGATTCGCGGGTTTGAGCCGGTGATTACCCGGTCATGGCATTACTTGCGTCATCCGGGGTTGAAAAAAGCCGTTGAGGATTTCCTGGCGCGCGAGCGGGTGGGGATCCTGGCGTATGCCGAAGAGGCGAGGGCAGCCCTGCCTTACCGGCAGGGCTGAACCCGCGCGGCCTCAGGCCGGCTCCTCCTTGCCCAGCCATCGATAGGTAAAACCGCCGACCACCGCGCCGAGAATCGGCGCGAGCCAGAACATCCACAACTGCTGGATCGCCCACCCGCCCACGATCAGCGCCGGGCCCGTACTGCGGGCCGGGTTGACCGAGGTGTTGGTCACGGGGATGGAGATCAGGTGGATCAAGGTCAGGGCCAGGCCGATGGCGATCGGTGCGAGGCCCTTCGGGGCACGAGGGTCGGTGGCGCCAAGGATGATCAGCACGAACATCGTCGTCATCACTAACTCACAGACAAACCCCGCAGCCAATGAGTAGCCCCCCGGCGAATGTTCGGCATAGCCGTTGGAGGCCAGGCCCGACGCCAGTTCAAACCCTGGCTTGCCGCTGGCGATGAAGTACAGCAGCGCTGCAGCGACCGTGCCGCCAATTACCTGGGCCACGATATAGGCCGGTAACTCCCTGGCCGGAAACCGCCCGCCCACCACCAGCCCCACCGATACCGCCGGGTTCAGGTGACAACCGCTGATGTGTCCGATGGCGACGGCCATGGTCAGCACCGTGAGCCCGAACGCCAGGGCTACACCCAACAACCCGATGCCGACGGCGGGAAACGCCGCGGCCAACACCGCACTCCCGCAACCGCCCAACACCAGCCAAAACGTGCCCAACCCTTCTGTGACTGAACGCTTGAACAAAGACATGCAACCCGTCCTTGATAGATCGCTCTACCGAATCAGTAAATCAGTGATGCTCCCTGCGGATTTACTTCAGCGCCCGCCTGGGCACTGCACTGAGTACAGCACGGTTCCGGCACAAATCCAGGGTACTCATGGGGGAGGGAGCAAGCTCCCTCCCTCTCACATTTTGAGTTGCGTAGGCCCGGCAGTTTTCAATCGATACCGACAAACCCGCCAGTCTGGTGTTGCCACAACCGCGCATACAGCCCGCCATGGGCCAGCAGCTCGGCATGGCTGCCGCTCTCGGCGATCTGGCCCTTCTCCAGCACCACCAGGCGATCCATGCGTGCGATGGTCGACAATCGGTGCGCAATCGCAATCACCGTCTTGCCTTGCATCAGGGTCTCCAGGCTTTCCTGGATGGCGGCTTCCACTTCCGAGTCCAGCGCCGACGTGGCTTCGTCCATGATCAGGATCGGCGCGTCCTTGAGCAGTACGCGGGCGATGGCAATCCGTTGCCGTTGGCCGCCGGAGAGTTTGACCCCGCGCTCACCCACGTGTGCATCCAGCCCGGTACGTCCTTCGGCATCCGACAGCAGCGGGATGAACTCATCGGCGCGCGCCTTGTGCACGGCGGCCCAGAGTTCTTCATCGGTCGCATCCGGTTTGCCATACAGCAGGTTGTCGCGGATCGAGCGGTGCAGCAGCGAGGTGTCCTGGGTGATCATGCCGATCTGTTCGCGCAGGGATTCCTGGGCAACCTCGGCGATGTCCTGGCCGTCGATCAGGATGCGCCCGCCCTGCAGGTCGTAGAGGCGCAGCAGCAGGTTGACCAGGGTCGATTTGCCCGCGCCGGACGGGCCGATCAGGCCGATTTTTTCCCCGGCCTTGATGGTCAGGTTCAGGCCGCCAATGATCCCGCTCTTCTTGCCATAGTGAAAATCCACCTGCTCGAAGCGCACTTCCCCATGGGGGACGCTCAGGCGCGGGGCGTTTTCGCGGTCGATTACCGCCAGTGGCTGGGCGATGGTTTTCAAGCCGTCCTGCACCATGCCGATGTTTTCGAAGATGCCGTTGACCACCCACATGATCCAGCCGGACATGTTGACGATACGAATCACCAGACCGGTCGCCAGCGCAATCGCGCCTACGGAAATCAGCGAGTGGGTCCACAACCACAGGGCCAGGCCAGTGGTGGTGACGATCAGCAGGCCGTTCATGGTGGTGATCACCACGTCCATGCTGGTCACCACGCGGCTGGCCAGTTGGGTTTTTTCGGTCTGCTCGATGAGCGCTTCCTTGGCGTATTGCTGCTCGTAATGGGTGTGAGCAAACAGCTTCAAGGTGGTGATGTTGGTGTAGCCGTCGACAATCCGGCCCATCAATTTGGAGCGCGCCTCGGAGGAAATCACCGAGCGCTCTTTCACCCTGGGCACGAAGTAGCGCAGCGCCAGGCTGTAGCAGACGATCCAGGTCACCAGCGGGATCATCAGGCGCCAGTCGGCTTCGGCAAACAACACCAGCGAGCTGATCGCATAGATCGCCACATGCCAGATCGCATCCACCGCCGCGACAGCGGAGTCGCGCAGGGAGTTGCCGGTCTGCATGATGCGCTGGGCAATACGCCCGGCGAAGTCGTTCTGGAAGAAATTCAGGCTCTGCTTGAGCACGTAGCTGTGGTTCTGCCAGCGGATCAGGCTGGTCATGCCGGGGCTGATGGTCTGGTGCACCAGCAGGTCATGCAGGGCGCCGAAGATCGGGCGCAGCAGCAGGGCCACCACGGCCATCCAGATCAGCTCGGTGCTGTGCAACTGGAAGAAGTTCGCCGGGGGCGTCCCCTGGGCCAGGTCGATAATGCGGCTCAGGTAGCTGAACAACGCGACCTCGATCAGCGCACCGATCAGGCCCACCACCAGCAGCGCGGCAAAACTCGGCCACACCTGGCGCAGGTAATAGAGATAGAAGGGCAGGACTTTATCGGGAGGGGCCGCGCTGGGGGCTTCGCGGAAGATGTCGATCAGTTGTTCAAAACGACGATAGAGCATTAGGGTTGACGCCCGCCTGGCGGGCTCTCCTGTTCAAATGCGTGCGGTGCCTGGTGGGCACCGCACGGAACTACCTGCAGACCTCAGTCGATGCGCTTGGCCGACTTGATCAGGACAGGATCGATAGGCACGTTCTGCATGCCTTGCTTGGTGGTGGTCTGCGAGTTGACGATGATGTCGACCACGTCCATGCCCTTGACTACCTTGGCGAACACGGCATAACCGGCGTCGCGACCTGGATCGAGGAAGGCATTGTCGGCGACGTTGATGAAGAATTGGCTGGTGGCCGAGTTCGGATCGTTGGTGCGCGCCATGGACAAGGTGCCACGTACGTTGTGCAAGCCATTGCTGGCTTCGTTCTTGATCGGCGCTTCGGTCGGTTTTTGCGACATCTGCTGGGTGAACCCGCCGCCCTGGACCATGAAGCCCGGGATCACGCGGTGGAAAATCGTGTTGGTGTAGAAGCCCTTGTCGACGTAGGCCAGGAAGTTTTTGGTACTGATCGGCGCCTTGACCGGGTCCAGTTCGATTTCAATGTCGCCATTGGTGGTGGTGATCAGTACGTGCGGCGCCTTGGCAGGCTCGGCCGCCATCAGGTTGGCAGCGAACAATACGGAACCGGCGAAGAAGGCGATTTTTTTCAGCATGGGTCAGTGATCCTGGGTAGTGGTTTCGACTGTCTTTAGAAAATCGAGCAACGTAGCGTTAAAGACTTCGGGTTGGTCCAAGGGCGTGGCATGGCGGGAATCCTCGATCACCACCAGCCGCGCATCGGGCAGCAGTTTTACATAGATTTCTTTCTGCGCCACGGGGGTGTAGTCGTGGTCGGCGCTGATGACCAGGGTTGGACAGGTAATCCTCGAAAGTCGTTCCTGTACGCCCCAGCCCACAATCGCGTCGAAGCTGGCGAGATAAGCACGTTTGTCGTTTTTTGCCCAGCGTTCGGCCATCTTGCGGCGCAGGTCGGCCTGGTGCGGTTTGGGGAACAGCCGGTCGCCGAGAGCTTTGCCGATCGTGGCCAGGCTGAGCACGCGCGCGAGGCTCCAGCGCTTGGCCCACTGCCAGTAATCATCGGCACTGCGAACCTTGACCTCGGGCGCGCTGTTGACGATGCACAGGCTCTTGACCAGGCCGGGCTCGTCCACCGCCAGCTGGAAGGCGATCATCCCCCCCATGGACAAGCCCACCACATGGGCGGGCGGCAGGTCCAGGTGTTCGATCAGGGCGAGCAGGTCGAAGGTAAAGCCCTGGATACTGTAGCGCTCTCGAGGTTTGTCGGAGCGCCCATGGCCGCGTACATCCACCACGATCAAGCGGTAATGCCTGGCCAGCACCGGGATCTGCAGCTCCCAATCCTGGCTGCTGGAGCCCAGGCCATGGATCAGGATCAGCGGCGTGCCGTGACCGTATTCCTCGTAATGCAGGTTGCAGCCTTCGTGGTCGAACCAGGCCATGCTTGAACTCCGTTTCAGGCTTGCTGCGGGGCGGCGAAAGGGGCGTCCAAGGGGGCCGTGTCGAACGTGCGCAGCAACTCCACCAGGATCTGCGTGGCTGGGCCCAAGGGTTTGTCCTTGTTTGAATACAGGTAGAACGTCGGATGGCGGCTGCCGCCCTGTTCCAAGGGTAGCTGCTTGAGCACGCCTTCGGCGAGTTCGCGTTCGATCATGTGCCGGGGCAGCCAGGCAAAGCCCAGGCCGCTGCCGACAAAGGCGGCGGCGGTGGCCAGGCTGCCGACGGTCCAGCGCTGCTCGGCGCCAAGCCAGCCCACATCGCGCGGCTGCTGGCGACCTGAATCGCGGATCACCACCTGCATCTGGCTTTCCAGGTCCTGGAAGCTCAACTCGCGGTTCATGCGGTGCAAGGCATGCTCGGGATGGGCCACGGCGATGAACTCCACATCGCTCATTTCCGTGCCCAGGTAGCCGGGAATGCTGAAACTGCTGATCGCCAGGTCGGCCACGCCTTCCATCAACAGCTCTTCGACGCCCGACAGCACCTCCTCACGCAAGCGCACGCGACAACCGCGGCTTTGCGGCATAAAGGCCGTCAAGGCACGCACCAGGCGCGCATTCGGGTAGGCGGCATCGACCACCAGGCGCACTTCGGCCTCCCAGCCCTGTTCCATATGGTGGGCCAGGTCTTCCAGTTGACTGGCGTTTTTCACCAGTTGCCGGGAGCGGCGCAACAGCACTTCACCGGCCTCGGTCAGCACCGCCTTGCGCCCGTCGATGCGCAACATCGGAACGCCGAGTTGGTCTTGCATGCGGGCCACGGTGTAGCTCACCGAGGACTGCGAACGGTGCAGCGCTTCAGCCGCCTGGGCGAAGCCGCCATGGTCGACCACGGCTTGCAGCGTGCGCCATTGATCAAGGGTAACGCGGGGCGCTTTCAAGATGAGCTCCTCTTGTCCTAAGCTGGCGGTCCTTATTGGAGACTGCCGAATGAGAAAATTCTGTTGTGTGTTGCTGGCGCTGTTGCCGATGAGTGCCTTTGCCTACCCCATCGACGTGACTAAAAAAATCGACGGCGTGAGCATCGATTACACCGCCTCCGATGTGGACGGCGACATCAGCTCGATTCAATTGAATAACTACGGCACGAAGGACGCCGTGTGTTCGGTCACGTTTACCAACGGTCCGGAATCACCCCGTCGACGCACGGTCACGGTACCGGCGGGTAAAAGCACCAACACCACCGTCAAGTTCAACCGCGCGATCATCAAAATGCGGATCGCCCTGGCCTGCGCCCCGAAATAAAGCAGCAGCGGAGCGTCCCGACAGGAATACTCCGCTTATAAACAAATTTCTAGATGGTTTATAGCAGTTTTTTGCGCTTTTTTATCGAATTGGCTCTGTCTACTCTTCACTCCATCGCCTTACAGCAAATGCAGATGGAGCCTACGAAGCCATGTCCAATGTTCTGATCATCGAAAGCAGCGCCCGCCAACAGGATTCGATTTCCCGGCAACTGACCCAACAGTTCATCAGCCAATGGCAGGCCGCCCATCCGGCAGATCAGATCACGGTGCGTGACGTCGCCCTTGACCCGGTGCCGCACCTGGACGCCAACCTGCTCGGCGGTTGGATGAAACCTGCCGACCAGCGCAACCCCAGCGAACAGGCCTCCCTCGACCGTTCCAACGAATTGACCGATGAACTGCTCGCCGCCGACGTGCTGGTGATGGCGGCACCGATGTACAACTTTGCCATCCCCAGCACCCTCAAAGCCTGGCTGGACCACGTGTTGCGTGCGGGTGTGACCTTCAAGTACACCGCCACGGGGCCCCAAGGCCTGCTCACCGGTAAACGCGCCATCGTGTTGACCGCTCGCGGCGGTATCCATGCCGGCGCCAGCTCCGATCACCAGGAACCCTACCTGCGCCAGGTCATGGCTTTTATCGGGATCCATGACGTCACCTTCATTCATGCCGAAGGCGTGAACCTGAGCAGTGACTTCCAGGAAAAGGGCATCAACCACGCCAAGGCGCTGCTTGCGCAGGTGGCTTGATCCTTTAATCGCCAGATAATCGCGCGGTGTTTATATCGCTCCACGCAAACCCTTCAAGTACGCGTAAGAACCTCCCTTTGCACTTGTTGCTCCTGAGTGCTCCTGCCCGACTGACGCTATAGCGAGGTCGGGTTTTTTTTGCCCCGAGTTTCGTCAAACGCCGAAAACCTTTAATGTCCCGCCCATTCGAAATGAGGCGCGCATGGGCTATCTACTGGTTGTCACCCTGATTCAGGCATTTTCCTTCAGCTTGATCGGCGAATACCTCGCCGGTCACGTCGACAGCTACTTCGCGGTGCTGGTGCGTGTGCTGCTGGCCGGGCTGGTCTTTATCCCGTTGACCCGCTGGCGCGCGGTGGAGCCGGCCTTCATGCGCGGCATGCTGGTGATTGGCGCGCTGCAGTTTGGCGTGACCTACGTGTGCCTGTACCTGAGCTTTCGTGTGCTCACGGTGCCGGAGGTGCTGCTATTCACCATCCTCACTCCGTTGCATGTGACCCTGATCGAAGACGCGCTCAACCGCCGCTTCAATCCCTGGGCGCTGATCGCCGCACTGGTGGCGGTGACGGGGGCGGCGGTGATCCGTTTCGACCAGATCACCCCGCACTTCCTCATGGGCTTCCTGTTGCTGCAACTGGCCAACTTCACCTACGCCGCCGGGCAGGTCATGTACAAGCACCTGGTGGCGCGCTACCCCAGCGACCTGCCGCACTATCGACGCTTCGGTTACTTCTACCTGGGCGCGTTGTTGGTGGTGCTGCCGGCGTTCCTGTTGTTCGGCAAAGCCAACTTCCTGCCGGAAGCGCCACTGCAATGGGGCGTGCTGGTGTTCCTCGGATTGGTCAGTACCGCCTTGGGCATGTATTGGTGGAACAAGGGGGCCTGCCTGGTCAGCGGCGGCACCTTGGCGGTGATGAACAATTTGCATGTGCCGGTGGGGCTGCTGCTGAATCTGCTGATCTGGAACCAGCACGAGCCGCTGGGGCGGTTGGCGTTGGGTGGCCTGGTGATTCTGGGGGCGGTGTGGATCAGTCGGTTGGGGGCGCGCAAGGTGCCAGTGCTGCGCTGACCCGCCCAGGGGAGCGGGCTGTTGTGGAGAGCCCCAATGCCAGTCAGTTAAGGAGGAACTGTGGCGAGCAGGCTTGTTGCGGTGAGCGGGCTTGTTGTGGCGAGCGGGCTTGCCCCGCGTTGGGCTGCGCAGCAGCCCCAAAACACAGCCCTGGGGAGCTGCCTGGCACACTGCAGCGTTCTTATTGGGGCTGCTGCGCAGCCCAACGCGGGGCAAGCCCGCTCGCCACAGGGGGTGGTGGGGCAGTTCGCTGCGCGGCAGCGCTAAGTCAGAAACTCCCACGGAGGATGCGGTGTTAACCCGAATGCTGTTCGATGGCGGGTAGATGACTGGCCCCCAACACTGCCAGCAAGTAATCGAAGAATCCCCCTGGATCCGCTCGTAATCCGCCCACGCTGTGGTGCGGTGACGGCTCAATGCGATGTAGCTTTCTCGCGGCGTATTTCTCCCAGCCTCCCACCACGGTTGCCTTGGTAACGCAATCTTGAAAGCGCGTCTGACCAATCCATATGCATATCTCTATCCTCCTCATCGTGCTGGTCAGCAGTCAGTTCAACTGATGTGAATGTCATCAACATAGAACGTTTTTATCTTGAGTAGGCTTGGTATCTATTTGTGTGACCGCTGCCCCTTTTTCTACAGTTACCAAGTATTAGTCGGGGATATAGTCATGAAAATCGCAATTGTCGGCGCAGGTGCAATGGGAGGACTTTTTGGCGCGCGCTTAGCACTGGGTGGGCAAGAGGTTTCCTTTGTTGAAGCCTCTGAAACAACTATCGCGGCCATTCAGAGCAAGGGTCTACAGCTCGTGACGCCTTCGGTAACGGAGCGCGTGATGATTCCTATTGGGCGGGCGGAGGAATTCGCTGGAGCCTTCGATCTTGTAGTTATTTTTACTAAAGGCTTTCACACGGATATTGCTATTGAGTCGGTGCGACATCTTGTCGGGCCGACGACCTGGGCGCTATCGGTTCAAAATGGCTTGGGCAACGCCGAGCTGATCTCCAAAGTTGTACCAGCAGAACGCATTATTGTGGGTATGACCAATCTGCCTGCTGATCTGGTTGAACCAGGTGTCGTACACAGTCAGGGTGATGGCCATATAAGTCTTTGGCCATGGAATGGTGAGGATAAGTCGGTAGCACGGGATATCGCAGAGACCTTCCAGCAAGCCGGGTTACCGTGTCAGGCCGACCCAGAGGTTCAAATCGCCATCTGGGAGAAGGTAGCTTTCAACGCTGCCTTGAACTCGGTCTGCGCGATTACACGCCAAACGGTGGGAGGCGTTGGGGATTCTGAGCATGGCAGGAGTTTGACAGCAGGTGTTATCCGAGAAACGGTAAAGGTCGCGAATGCGCTCGGAGTGGATGCTCAAGCCAGTCGAGTAGAGCATGCCGTTAATCACGCCTTTGCCAATCATCATCAGCACAAGCCGTCGATGTTGCAGGATGTCGAGGCAAAGCGAAAAACTGAAATCGACTTCATCAATGGCGCCGTTGTTGAGCGAGCCAACGAGCAAGGGATCGACACCCCTGTGCTTTCATCGCTGCACAGCTTGGTCAAGCTCATTGAGGGCGCGTATCTCTGAGCAGAGATAAATCATCGCCTCGAGAAGATCTGAAGGCAAAGCACTGACCCGCCGCGGCGCTATAAATATTGTCGTATCCAATCAGGCCACTCCGGGCTTACCTGGAGTGGCTTGAATTAGTTCGAAGAACCCGCTGAGGCCAGTTGATTGAAGGCTTCTGGAGTACCAGTGAAGGAGGCCCTCAAGCGCTGGTTCATTGAATGGGAGCCCAAGAGTTTTAATCGGCTTGGTCCGGGGCATCTCACAGAAACTCTCCGCGATCCGCGAGGGCTGTATGACCAACGATTCAGTTCCAGGGATTACCTTTGGTAAGACGGGAAAGTGTGGAAGCCCGAGCTTGATTTACGATACTCACCGTGAATATTCGACCCATCTAGTAGAGGTGCCAACCAATCTTTTACTTGGCAGAGAGTACCTCGGACAGATTTTTTCCAGGAACAGGTTCACTATCTCAAGTGCTCTAGCACCTGTATCTACACGACTGTAAGTGATAGATATCAGTACTCTTGGGGCGCTCAACATAACAAGCCAGCGAATTCAGGCCCGGAAATTGCTCGGAGACTCGTGTAAAAACCGGGAGCATGCCCATGCATATCAATCAAATGGACATGACGAATTCTGAGCTTGGCCTTTTTGCTCAGATCGTCTGGCGACTCCGCACGGGTGGTGCGGGGGATGAAGTTCGTCAGCAGGTGCTCGGTGATGTTACGCAGCTGCTTAGATCTGACTTCGGAGCCTCTTACCTTTGGGATAGCTCAAAGGGGCGATCCACGCGCTGCGCTGCAATCAATATTGATGCACGTATGCTGCGGCAATACGATGAGCAGATTCACATGCACGATACCGTAACACCGGTATTAAGAGCCCAGCGGCAAGCTGCTTGTGTGGATGATGTTATCAGTCGGTCTACCTTGGAGCGCAGTGAGCATTACGCCGAGTTCCTCAGACCGTGTGGGATGCACCATGGCGTGAACGTTTTCTTCTTCAACCAGGGACGGGATGTGGGGGATCTGCGCATATGGCGCAGTGCTGACCAACCTGCATTTGGCCCCAGGGAGCTCACTCTGCTGAATGCCCTCACACCGTACTTCCAGCAAGCGCTTTCGGTTGAGCCGCCTCTAAATGGTGCCCTGAGTCCGCGAGAGCGTGCCGTTGTCGAGCACGTAGCGGCTGGGCGTAGTGACAAGGAGATCGCGCGCCTCATGTCCATTGGCTTCACCACGGTACGTACCCATCTCAAAAACGCCATGGCCAAGACCCATTCGAGCAATCGAACCGAGCTCGCCATGCGGGTGGGAATACACTGAACCTCCTCATTAATGAGGATGTTTGCCGGATATTTCCATGTGCGTAAATGAATCATCGAGACCTGCAGTGGGGATCGACTGATTCTCAAGGGATATCCGTGAAGACCAGACTCTCCTGTTTAGCGATTGGCCTTTTGGCAGCAAGCGCTGGCGCATCGGCGTCGAACATACCGAAAGACTTCTACCTGGAGAGTGCTGAACAGACGGCACAAGCCATCTGCGAAAAGAAGGTTTCCAGTGAATCGGTTGTCGGCTACTGGCTGGCCCGTATTGAAGCGCATCCTGAGCTTAATGCCTTCATTTCCTTAGACCCAAAGAGAGCCTTGGGCGAAGCGCGTGCTGCAGACGCGCGCCTCGCTAAGGGTGAGCACTGCCTTCCCTTGGGCGGCGTCCCTATAGCAATCAAGGACAACATTCAGGTCGTTGGTTTCGCGAATACAGCAGGCACGCCAGCGCTCGCTGATTTCTTTCCGAAAGCCAATGCGCCGATTATCGATAGGCTCCAGGCCGCAGGCGCCATTGTGGTCGGCAAGACCAATATGCATGAGCTCGCGTTTGGTGCTACCGGCTACAACACCGCCTTTCATCTTCCCCAGCTGGTCGGTGTGCGCAATGCCTTTGACAACTCTCGCATTGCCGGCGGTTCGTCATCAGGAAGTGCCGCCGCCCTGGGTGCTCGCTTGATTCCAATCGCTATGGGGACAGATACAGGTGGCTCCAGTCGTGAGCCTTGCGCGCTAAATGGCTGTGTTGGTTTTCGCCCAACGGTTGGTCGATATAGTGGTGTAGGCATCACACCTATTTCGACCAGTCGCGATACGGCAGGCCCAATGGCCAATACGGTTGGAGATGTCGTGCTGCTGGATTCGATTCTGAGCGGTGTCTCGCCTTTGAAGCCAATACCGGCCCATCAAATTCGACTGGGCATTCCAGATTTCTTCTGGGCAGATTTGGAACCGGAAGTCTCGACACAGGCCAAAGCCGCCGTAGAGAAGCTCCGCAGTTCAGGCGTTGAGGTCGTCTCAGTCAGCATGCCGGGTATCGGTCAATTGGCATCAACTGTGGCAACGCCAGTCGCAATCATGGAAGCGCGCAAGGCCCTGACTGATTACCTGAAGTCACAATCTACCGGAGTCTCATTCGAAACCCTGGCCGCCAAAATTTCGAGTCCCGACGTCCAAGGTATTTTCTCGGCCATGGTCGTGCCTGGTAATGTCCCAGGGCCTGATGGAAAGATGATTCCTGGCGGCCCGGCTTATGCGCAAGCGATCAAGACCGGTGTCCCAGCTTTGCTGGCTCTCTATCAGAAGACATTCGCGGACAACAAGCTCGATGCTCTTCTGTTCCCCACGGTTCCAGAGGTGGCAATCAAGACCGGCCCTGACGCCGGAACGCCTCAAAAATTTGGTCGGATTATTCGCAATACCGACCCAAGCAGCAACGTGAGGATGCCGGGTCTCAGTATTCCCGTAGGTGTTGGGAAAGAGTCCGGACTTCCTGTAGGTATGGAGATTGACGGATTGCCTGGAACGGACGACCAACTTCTGGCAATCGGTCGCACGCTTGAGTCGATCTGGGGGCCTGGCCCACTTGCGCCCATCGCACGCTGATCGGCTGTTCTTACCTTAAGCGAAGCTGCCCTGGCTGCGCGAATAAAAACCTTTCTCGGATTAAATGAATGAACACGATCCCACTCGTCGCAGGTACTTCTGCGCGCCGATTTTGTGTAACCGCGGTTGCGGCTTTGGGGAGCATGGCGAGTTCGGCATGGGCCGATTCGGCGCCTACAGACAGTAGTCCAGTCAAGGCGCACCTGATCGTTACCGATCTGATGCTGGAGAACCTTAACACTGGCCCTCGTCCCCATACATTCGCCAACGCTGGCGCAATTTTCGCCGGCGCCGATTTTGACATGTCCAAGCTCATGGGATTACCAGGCGGCACGTTCCAGTTTGAATACACATTCTTCCCGTGGATGCGCAATGAAGGTCAGCCAACTGCTGGCGCTTGGCAAGGGGCCACAGGTAGCGCACTAGGCGGCGCACCTATGCATAACGACATCGACAGCGGATATCTGTCCAAGTTTGAATATCGGCAAATGCTGTTGGACAACCATCTTGAACTCGACGTTGGCCGTAGCAATGCTAAGCAGCATTTCTACATGATGAACTGCGAAAACTGGGTTACTTGCAACGACCCGATCATTGAAAACACCACCGGAATATTGCCTTACCCATATGGAAGCTGGGGCGGTTACTCGCGTTACTCATTCGACAATGGCCAGTACCTGCATGCTGGCGCTTTCGAGTCCAACCCTGCCCATTACATCAAACGCACCAAGGGTTGGGACTGGGATCCGGGTGACGCGAGTGGCATCACTTGGTTGGCAGGCATTGGTGCTCAAAAAAGCTTTGCGCAGACGCCCTTGGCCTATCACTACGAGCTTAATGGTTTTTACAACACCTCCGAACAGACTGACGTCTTGGATGGCTCGACCCGACGTGGCAGCAGCGGCTTAATCTACCGCTTCATGCAAACGCTATCTCGCGAAGGCGGTTCCTCTGCCGGAACCCCAGACAAAGCGTGGCAAGTATTCGGCGCGTGGACTTGGAGTGCTGACGATCTGCAGCCTTTCGAACACTTCGTGGAAGCAGGTATAACTCGCGTTGGCCCATTCGGTCGCCCTCAGGATTCCGTCAGCTTGAAAGCGAGCTACCTACGTTTGGGCGACAAGCAAGTTCAGTATCAGCACGACCAGCGACTGCTGGCCACTGGTGTTGACCAAAGAATGTCAAAAGGAGAGTCGCGAGTAGAGCTCAATATGGTGTGGCAGGCGACGTCTTATCTAGCACTTCAGCCAAGCGTGCAGTACGTGTTCAACCCCAGCAACTTCTACAATCCGCAGGCTGAGATCAGCAGCAATGGAGCCGTCGTCGGATTGCAGATAGTTTATAACTTAGGCGCTCAAATCGGCCTTTAAGTCCTCGCCTTGGGTGATGATCAAATCTCAGCTGCTCGGGGTGAGAGATCAGACAGCAGCTTGATCCGTCAGGCCACGCCGGGCTCGCCTAGCGTGGCCTGAATCTGTTCGAAGAACCAGTTGAGCCCGGTTGATTGAGTGCTCCGGGAGTGCCAGTGGAGTGTCACTTCGAAGGACGGTACATCGAAGGGCAGTTCAAGCATTTTAAGCGGCTTGGCCAGTGGCATTTCACAAAAGCTGTTCGCGATCTGGGACGGCAGAATCACCAGCAATTCTGTACCCGGTATTACCTTTGGAAGGACTGAAAAGTGAGGAATCCTGAGCTTGATCCTTCGCTTGACCCCGAGTTTTTGAAGCACGTCTTCGGCCATGCCATGCCCCGATGTCCTTGTGACCAAGACGTGTGGTTCTGCGAGAAACTGTTCCATTGTCAGCTCTGAACCAATCCGAGGATGATCCGCATCCATCAAGCAAACGTATCGCTCGCTCACGAGCTTCTTGAATGCAAGTCCAGATCCACTGATGACTCGGCTGCAGATGGCCGCGTCGATATGCCCGTCGTTCAACCATGTTCCCACCTGGTCGATCTCTAGCGGAATGATCTCAAGCTCGATATTGGGCGCCAAGATATTCAGCTGGCCCATGAGCTTGGGCAGCAACGCCATCTCCCCCAAATCAGAAAGCGCCAGCCGAAATTGCCTGCTTGAGTGGGCAGGCTCAAACCTTCTCGCCTCGGCCACTGACTCCTCAATACAACGTGCAGCCTGCTTGAAGCCTACGTATAGCTGAGCAGCAAGCCTCGTTGGCTGCATTCCTTGGCTATTGCGTATGAACAATGGGTCGTCGAATTGCTCACGTAGCTTCCCCAGGCCGTAGCTGATTGACGGCTGAGTGACAAACAGCCGCTCGGCGGTAATCGTCAGGCTCTGTGTTTCGTAAAGCGTGACGAAGGTGGTGACCAGATTTAGATCGAAATGAGCCATCCGTAGACCTTTATGAAAATAAGTGGCGTCTATGTGGTAGTCATAAAATATTGATTTGATCGATTTTAATCGGATTTTTACAGTAGGAGCAATCAGACACGCCCTGGAATATGACCCAATGAAAACAATTCACTCTGCCGCTTATGCGCTTTTACGTCGCCATGGCATGACCACCATCTTTGGTAACCCTGGATCTAACGAGCTTCCTTTTCTGAAGGACTTTCCGAAGGATTTCCAGTATGTCCTTGGTCTTCATGAAGGCGCCGTGGTGGGGATGGCGGACGGCTATGCTCTCGCAAGCGGTAAGCCTGCTTTCGTAAACCTCCACGCAGCAGCAGGTACGGGCAATGGCATGGGGGCTCTCACCAATTCGTGGTATTCACACAGCCCGTTGGTGATCACGGCAGGTCAACAGGTGCGTTCGATGATTGGCGTCGAAGCAATGCTGGCCAATGTGGATGCACCACAGCTACCCAAACCACTGGTCAAGTGGAGCTATGAACCAGCAACGGCTCAGGATGTGCCTCGGGCCCTGAGCCAGGCGATCCACATTGCTAATACTTCTCCCAAGGCGCCGGTGTATCTGTCGATTCCATACGATGACTGGGAGAAACCATCTCCGCTTGGTGTGGAGCATCTTCTTGAGAGAGAAGTCCAAACTGCGGGTGCTCCTGATGCGCGGCAACTGGCAGCCTTGACCAGGCAATTGAATGAGGCCAACAACCCTGTTCTCGTTCTCGGCCCTGATGTGGATGCTACCCGCTCCAACGACTATGCCGTCGCCTTGGCCGATAAACTGAAACTGCCTGTCTGGGTTGCTCCATCGGCATCACGTTGCCCGTTCCCAACTCGCCATCCTGGCTTCCGTGGAGTTTTGCCTGCCGCCATCGCCGGGATCAGTAAGACGCTTGCTGGCCACGACCTGATCATCGTCATCGGAGCGCCGGTTTTCCGCTATCACCAGTTCGCACCAGGCGAGTATCTACCGGCAGGCGCTCGGCTCTTGCACATCACGTCAGATCCTCAGGAAGCCGCTCGCGCCCCTATGGGGGACGCCCTGATCGGCGATATTGCAGAGACTCTACGCGTACTGGCAGAGAGCGTTGATGAGAAGGCAAAGCCCTATCCAGCCTCTCTACCAGCGTTGACAGATGTACACGATGAACCACATCACTTGCGCCCGGAAACACTGTTCGACGTCCTCGACGCGGTCGCTCCGCAAGATGCTATCTACGTCAAGGAGTCGACCTCCACCACGACCGCGTTCTGGCAACGAATGAACATGCGTCACCCTGGCAGCTACTACTTCCCCGCGGCCGGTGGATTGGGTTTCGGTATGCCAGCAGCGGTGGGCGTTCAACTGGCCCAGCCCGATAGGCGCGTGGTCGCTTTGATTGGCGATGGCTCTGCGAACTACGGAATTACTGCGTTGTGGACGGCTGCGCAATATCACATCCCAGTCGTGTTCATCATCCTCAAAAATGGCACCTATGGTGCGTTGCGCTGGTTCGCGGGCGTCCTGGATGTTGAGGACGCGCCTGGTTTGGATGTGCCTGGTTTGGATTTCTGCGCTATCGCGAAAGGGTATGGAGTCAAGGCGGTGCATACCGACACTCGCGATAGTTTCGAGGCCGCCCTTCGCGCTGCTCTCGACTCTACCGAACCTACTTTGATCGAGGTGCCCACTGTGACGATCCAGCCTCATTGATGAGTGCGGAGGGCCTTGTGCCTCCTAGTAAGTCCCCGAATAACAAAAACAAGAGACCAAATTATGACTCAAAGAAATGCTATAGAAATTGCGGGCGCGGCGCCGTTGGGCAAGTTCCACTACGGCCTGTTGTTTTGGTGCTCGTTCATCATGCTGTTCGATGGCTATGATCTGGTCATCTATGGATCTGTGGTTCCCCGCTTGATGGAGCAGTGGTCTATCCCGCCTGTCCAAGCGGGATGGATGGGGAGCGCAGCTCTATTCGGAATGATGTTCGGCGCAATCGCTATCGGCCCGCTTGCAGACCGAATGGGTCGACGCAAGATCATCCTTGGCGCGATCACTCTCGCGAGCATCAGCGCTTTCGCAAATGCATTCGCCTGGGATGCACCCAGCTTCGCGGCTTTGAGGTTTTTTACCGGTGTCGGCCTCGGCGGTGCCATTCCAAACATCGTTGCCCTGATGAGCGACTTGTCCCCCACAACTCGTCGTAGCACTCTGACTACGATCATGCTCAGCTTTTACTCCATCGGTGCAATGATTTCGGCGTTGGTGGCGATGCTGGTGATACCGAAATTTGGATGGGAGGCAACATTCTTCATCGGCGGACTGCCACTGCTTTGCATGCCTTGGATGTACCGTTATCTCCCTGAGTCTTTGCCCTATCTGCTGGCGAAAAATCAACGTGCAGCAGGGGCACTTCTCAAGCGTATCGCTCCCGATATAGATACGGCTTCTGTCCGATTTGAACCCGTTGTACGAACCTCAACATCCACACCTCTTTCCCGACTGTTCAAAGAGGGGCGAGGCGTGAGTACCGTCTTCCTCTGGCTAGGTTTCGGCATGTGCCTTCTGATGGTTTACGGCCTCAATACCTGGTTGCCGAAAATAATGGTCGCAGGGGGCTACCCACTTGGCTCCAGTCTCATGTTTCTGGTGACGTTGAATCTTGGCGCTACGGCGGGCGCTCTTGGGGGAGGCTGGCTGGCTGATCGCTGGGGTTGTAAACCTACGTTGATTCTTTTTTTTGCATTGGCGGTCGTTTCGCTTTGCACCCTCGGCATCAAGCCGGGCCCGGTACTGCTCAACATAATGTTATTGATCGCCGGTGCTACCACCATCGGAACTCTTGCTGTCATTCATGCCTTTGCCGCTCAGCAGTATCCGAGTGATATCCGCTCCACGGCTGTCAGTTGGTGTTCAGCCGTAGGTCGTTTCGGAGGCGTCGCAGGCCCGGCTTTGGGGGGGCTCATGCTAAGCCTGAACTTACCGCTCCAACTGAATTTTATCTTCTGCGCCATACCAGGACTGATCGCGATTTTTGCTATCGCCATGGTCAAGCGGCGATCTGCGCATTCGCATGAGATGGCATCCAAGCCGATTGACGCGCATTCCTGATCTTCAAGTCACACCGTCCAAGGAGACATCACTTGAGCCAAGCCAACTGTATGCCCTACCAGAACATGCATCTGCTGCCGATTGCAGGAGAGTGGCGTAAGGGCAGCGCCGGGAACGTGCTTAACGTTACTGATCCGTTCACCGGTGACACCCTGTTAGAAATCGTCCAGGCTGATCGCGAAGACCTCAATCAGGCCTATATCTTTGCCGAGAAAGCTCAGGCGGCTTGGGCCAGTATGGGTCCAGGACAACGCTCGGCGATACTCTTGAAAGCGGTGCAAATCTTCGACGAACGCCGTGAAGAAATTATCGACTGGATCATCAAGGAGTCCGGTAGCACACGAATCAAGGCACAGATCGAGTGGGGCGCGGCTCGCGGCATCACTCAAGAGTCGGCGTCATTTCCCGCTCGGGTTCACGGTCGGATCCTACCTTCCAATGTGCCAGGTAAGGAGAATCGGGTTTACCGTGAACCGCTCGGCGTGGTTGGGGTGATCAGCCCTTGGAACTTCCCGTTTCACCTGACTCAACGTTCTGTCGCGCCGGCACTGGCATTGGGCAATGCTGTCGTCATCAAGCCAGCGAGCGACACGCCAGTCACCGGTGGGTTGCTCGCTGCCAGGATTTTCGAAGAAGCAGGAGTGCCCAAGGGCGTCATTAGTGTATTGGTAGGCTCTGGCGCTCAGATCGGCGATGCATTCGTGGAGCATGCGATCCCCAAATTCATCTCGTTCACAGGCTCGACGCCGGTCGGGCTGAACATTGGGCGCATTGCCAGTGGTGGCAAGTATCTCAAGCATGTGGCACTGGAGCTGGGTGGCAATAGCCCATTCGTGGTGCTGGCTGATGCTGATCTCGATCAAGCGGTCGCAGCGGCTGTCATGGGCAAGTTTTTGCACCAAGGACAGATCTGCATGGCCATCAACCGGATCATCGTTGAAGACGCTTTGTATGACCGGTTCGTAGAGCGCTATGCGGAGAAGGTCAGAACGCTGAAGGTTGGTAACCCCAGTGACGCTGACACGGTGATTGGCCCCATCATCAATCGTAAGCAGCTTGAAGGGTTGTTGAGCAAGGTCTCTCGGGCGAAAGAAGAAGGTGCGAGAACTGTCGTCGAAGGGGAGGCGTGCGGGAATCTACTTCCACCACACGTTTTCGCCGACGTTACCGCTGATATGGAAATTGCGCGGGAAGAGATTTTCGGCCCGCTCGTTGGCATCCAACGTGCTCGCGATGAGGCCCATGCTTTGCTGCTGGCTAATGACAGTGAATATGGGCTCTCCAGCGCGGTGTTCACCAAAGACCTGGAACGAGGTGCTCGCTTTGCTCGTCAGATCAAGGCCGGCATGACGCATGTCAACGATATTCCCGTGAATGATGAGGCGCACGCACCATTTGGAGGAGAGAAGAACTCCGGGCTTGGTAGGTTTAATGGTGAGTGGGCGATTGAAGAGTTCACCACTGACCATTGGGTAAGTGTGCAAATGACGCCTCGCTCTTACCCTTTCTAAGGGAGAGTGGATTGCGTGTTTTATAAATTTTAGCTGTTCATAAAAGTTATATCCGTCCCCCTTATTTATAAGGGGGCGGTCTGCCATCGCCTCCAAAAAAAATAAAAAGGTAAATGTATGCAGACTTTCTCCAAGTCAAAATATGGTGTGCTTGCTGTTACTTGCTTGTCCTGTGTGCAACCGTTATCTGCAAGAGCCGACTTTCTCGAGGACAGTAAGGTTACATTAGGTCTGCGGAATGCTTATATTGATCGTGACTTCAAACAAAGCGACGCGCCTAAATCCAGGGTCGGCAGTTGGACTCAAGGTTTTGATTTGCGTTTCATCTCTGGGTATACCGAGGGGCCTGTTCAGTTTGGCTTTGACACCAGCGCTCAATGGGCATATCGATTAGATGGCGGCGGCGGTAGAGGGCCCGATAGTGTCATACCTTACGACGCCAGCCGAGGTGAACAGGTCAGGGAATATGGGCGCTCGAATGTCACGGCAAAAATACGCGTTTCTAAAACAGAACTAAAGCTCGGTGAACTACGACCCACACTGCCAGTTGCTTATATTGACGATTCACGCCAGCTCATCACCACTTACCAGGGTGCACTGCTGGAGTCTAAAGAGTGGGACGGCCTTACACTCACCGGCGGGCGTATCACTGAAATTGCTGCACGTGAATCGTCCAGTCATGAAAAAATCTATTTGATGAATGGCCCTGACATCAAACGCCGTAGCGATGGGCTGAACTTTGCGGGCGCTACTTACCAGTTCACGCCTGGGCTTTCAGGCACCTATTTCTATGGGCAGCTGGAAGACATTTATAAGCAGCACTATCTTGGGCTTACAGACGTTTTTGATCTGGGTGGCGGTTACGCGTTGAAAACTGACTTGCGCTATTATCACAATCGCGAGGATGGAGACGCGCTCTACGGGAAAATTGACAATACATCCTATGGTGCGATGACTACTCTGAAAAAGGCAGGTCATGCATTCGGCATTGGCTACCAACGTATGCTTGGGGAGTCAGCCTTCCCGCTTTTCAATGGATATGCCCCACAACCCTATCTCGTCAACTGGTCAACACTTGGATTCTTCAAGCCCAATGAAAGCTCTTGGCAACTCAGGTATGACTACGATTTTGCTGCGATGGGAATTCCAGGGCTGAAGGTGATGACCCGGTATATGCGTGGTACCGGAATCGACCGGGGCAGCAATGCATTGGATAAGAACGTCGAGAGTGAAAGCAACCTGGTGTTGAGCTATGTCATCCAAAGTGGCCTATTTAAAAACGTTGGGTTTGAATGGCGTCACATCGATGTCAAGACTCGATTCGGTAGTGGAGGGCTATCTGGTGCGGACTATGACGAGAATCGCCTGATTACTACTTACACCTATCAATTCTAAGAAGCAGACAGGCGTATCGGAGTACCTCCGTGCTCCGATAGGGCGATAGGGATGAACGAGCTGTCGCGAAAAGCGGCAGAGTGTTTCGTCCTTGTCGAAGCATGATGGAGTTACGCGGCGCTGGATCATCTTATCCAATCAGGTGCTGCTTACGAAATTCCTTGGGAGTCATTCCCGTTTCGCGTTTGAATGCACGGCTGAAGTGCGTGCAGTTGCTGAACCCCCAATCAAATGCGATGTCACCAACATTCTTTTCTTTCAAAACAGGGCTCTTCAGATCGCGTTGACATAGCTGAAGCCGTTGACTCCAGATCCACTGGGAAAGTGGCTGATCTTCTTTCTCGAAAATCCGATATAGAGAACTCACCGACATCTTAAGAGCTAAAGCAATTTTCTCGATATTCAGACTCGGATCTCTCAGGTTCTGAAGGATGTAACTCTTTACCCTGGACAGATGAAAGGTCTGAAGTTTAGATACTTCGCTTTGTTGAGCCTGAGGTAAGGACTGCAAACCTCCAACGACCAACTCAATCAAAGCGTTGGCTATTGGATCCAGCACAGTTGTTTCCATCTCAGTCTTGCTTTCTGCCAGCGAGCGCAGCATGCCGCCCAGCAAAATGCTAGGGCTTGATTTGGCGCTTATTGTCAAACCGCATAAGCGATCAGGGCTACTCACATGAGCGCTAAGAAGGCTGCGAGGAATTCTAAGGATATACTTGCTGAAGTTTTCGCAATATCCCATTTCAAATGGCCGAGTGCTGTCGTAGACAACGAAATCTCCAGCGCTCTGTAGGGATTCTTTATCACTTTGCCTCAGAAATCCCTGTCCGGAAACTTGATAGCTGACCATAAAATAGTCAGCGTCAGAGTTGCGGACTAAACGAGCGCTTCGAGTCACCTGATGCGGACTGGCCGTCATGGCCATTAAGTCTACTGCCCCCACAGACGCATGTTGCAGATCCGCGCTAAAGGACGTCCCCGCGCCGGCAACACACTCCAGAGGCATAAACATTTTTCCAATTGTTTCCCTCCAAAAAGGTAGGCGGTCACCTTCGGGTATTGCCTTTGTTGAGAGCGTGGTGTGCATGGTGAGTGTCCTGCGCTGGCTGCTTACCTAAAAGCAAGCAAATAAGGTGCCTCTCCCATCGAGGTTTATCGAGTTGAGACTTACAGCCCAGTAATGTTGGAAGCAGAGTTCAGGAAGGTCTTCGTTTCGCTTTCTCGCCACCGCAAATCGCCTCATTTCAGGGCGTGGCGTCGATTTTCGCACCCGTCTGATGATGCGCTTCACCTTAAGAAATAGAGGCAACTTCTTCAGGAAGTGGAGGGCAGCGGGTTACTCCAGCGCCTTGAGATAGTTCTCAACGCAGACAGCTTGGCGCCGCTGCCGAGACTTCTCTGCTCACATTGCCCCACCCACCCATCTACACGAAGCATGTAGGAGCCTGGCTCCTTTGCGCTCGACAAACGGAGCACTCGAATTGAAAAAACGTATAGCCGCCGGCGGTTTAGCTCTCGTAGGGTCAATCAGCATCCCTGCCCTGGCTGTTGAGCCTTTCGCATCAGACTCGCCATGGTTGACGGGTGATTGGTCGGGGAAACGCAATGAGCTTAGTGCGCAAGGGTTCACCTTTGGGCTGTTCTACGTAAATGAATTGGCTACGAACGTGAGAGGTGGGTATGACCAAAAGACAGCTTTGGAAACAAGTGATCAGACCACGGCCCTGTTTAACTACGATTTGAGTAAAAAGCTCGGTGTGGATGGAGAATTCAGCCTCGTCGTAACTAATCGAAACAACCATGAGTTACTTACAAACACTCGCGTGAACGACCCTCGCACGGGCTCACTTCCCAATCTCTCGCAGGAAGTGTGGGGCTTTGGCTCTGTGACGCGCTTGACCCGACTCACCTATCAGCAAAATTTCTTCGACAAGCAGTTGAGTCTTCGGGTTGGGAAAATGACACCGACGGAAGAGTTTTTTCCGTCCACCTGTGAGTTTCAAAGTCTCGTCAACTGCGGCACGGTCCCTGGCATAAGCAACATTTGGTATGGATGGCCAATCAGTACGTGGGCGGCCACGACTACCTGGCACATGGCGCCGGATTGGTATGTAAAGTTTGGCGTCTACCAGCAGAACCCCCAGACCACCCGCAATGACAGGGCTATTTCCCTCAGTGATCGTGGTACTGAAGGGCAAATCTACCCCGTGCTGCTCGGCTGGCGTCCTTATTGGGGAGAACGGAAGTTAGCGGGTAATTATTTCATTGGCGCCTATTACAGCAACGTAGACGCACCCGATGTCGCAGCCGGTGCTGCCGGTGGGATGGAGGCATCTAATCCATCTGCTGGATTCAAGACTCGCCATAGTAAGCGGGCGGCTTGGGCTTTCTTCGAACAGCAACTGACGGGGCCTGGCGGAGACAGTAAACAAGGCCTGCGCGCTTTTGTTAACGCCGAGATCAATGACAAGGAAACTTCTGTCCTGCATTACGGCTACGGCGCGGGTCTTTACTACAACGGCCTTTTCGCCAATCGCCCGGATGACATGCTTGGATTTGCCAGTACGGCAATCAAGATCAACAAAGATTGGACACGAAATCGAGATCTTACCAACCAGCTGGCAGGCGTCGATGACTACGACGATCCCCGCTATCTCCCGCTAGGCGATACCGAAGTTTCGACTGAGTTGTTTTATCGCTACCAAGCTACGAGGTGGCTCTATCTCCAACCAAATATCCAGTATTACCACGCTCCAGGTGGAGTGGACAAAGTGCCGGATGCGACGGTGCTTGGCCTGCGATTCAACATCAGCTTCTAAAGGACAACCCAGTGAGAAACCGAACGCCTTCAAGCACCACCATACTGCTGACACTTCTAATGACAAACACCCACGTACTCGCGGCGTCTCAACCTTGGCTAGACACGGATAAATCATCTGATCATCGTGCAAAGCTTCTTCAGCAAGACCTGACGCTTGAAGAGCAAATACGCCGAGTACACGGTGAAATGGCCATGCCTATCCTTGGATTTACAGTGCCGGATGGCGCCATCGGATCCGCTGGATTTGTGCCCGCCGATCCCACGCGAGGTATCCCTGCGCTCCAAATCACCGATGCGAGCCTGGGCGTTGCCAACCCTGCCAATGTCCGGCCAGGGGATGGGGGGACACCCCTTCCTTCAGGGCTCAGCAGTGCTGCTAGCTGGAATCCGAAGGTCGCCTACGATGGCGGCCAAATGATCGGGCATGAAGCATGGAGTAAAGGATTCAACGTCATGCTTGCAGGAGGTGTAAACCTGGCTCGTGATCCGCGCAATGGACGGAATTTTGAGTACTTTGGCGAGGATCCCCTGCTTGCTGGCACTATGGCTGGTGAAACCATCAAGGGCATTCAAAGCCAGCATGTGCTTTCAACGATCAAGCATTTCGCCATGAACGATCAAGAGACCGCGCGAATGGGCATGAGCGCTGTCATCGGTGAGCGTCCCTTGAGCGAGAGTGATCTACTGGCATTTCAAATCGCTATCGAGCGTGGCCAGCCGGGCGCAGTGATGTGTGGTTATAACCGAGTCAATGGCACTCACGCCTGCGACAACGCTGATCTGCTTCAGCGCATCTTAAAGGATCGCTGGGGCTATCGCGGTTTTGTGATGTCCGACTGGGGCTCTGTGCACGGTGTCGAAGCGGCCATACATGGCGTGGATATTGAGATGGGCACACAGTTGGACAAGTGGTTATTTGGAGATGTTTTCTTCGAGAAGCCACTGCTGGCCAAAGCTGAGCAAGACCAAGCTTATCGCACTCGTTTGGGTGAAATGAGCCAGCGAGTCCTGCGTTCAATGTTTGATGTTGGCCTCTTCGAGCACCCTCCTGTTAAAACACCTATTGATTACGCAGCGAGCAAGGCTGTAGCACAACAAGCTGCCGAAGAGGGAATAGTGTTGCTGCGCAACGAGAAGCATGCGTTGCCTCTCATGAGTGCGATCAAGAAGATCCTTGTAGTGGGTGGCAACGCGGACAAGGGGGTTCTCTCTGGAGCCGGTTCGTCACAGGTTGTAGAGCCAGAGGGGGCTGGGCTGGTAATTCCTACGGGAGGCGAAGGTCAGTTCGCTTCACTGCGCGAGATGGTTTGGCATAGAAGCTCGCCACTTAAGGCACTGAAGGCGGAGTTTCCAGAGGCAGCCATTACCTTCAACGATGGCCGTAACCCCGGGGAAGCGGCTGCGTTGGCCAAGAACGCTGACGTGGTCATCGTGTTCGCGACGCAGTGGATGATGGAGAGTTACGACACCTATGACCTGGAGTTGCCTAGCGGTCAGAATGGCTTGATAGACGTATTGGCGTCCGCAAACGCTAACACCATTGTGGTCTTGGAAACTGGCGGCCCTATCAGCATGCCATGGCTCAACAAAACGGCAGCAGTCATGCAGGCGTGGTATCCAGGTGCTGGTGGTGGTGAAGCCATCGCTCGCACGCTGGCCGGCAAAGTCAATCCATCGGGCCGCCTCCCGATCACTTTCCCGGCAGACCTCAAACAGCTGCCTCGCCCTGTCGTTCCCGGCTTTGGCGGCCCAGAAAATGCCAAGATCGATGTGGACTACAACATCGAAGGCGCTGACGTTGGATATAAATGGTTTGCGCGAAAAAACATCAACCCTTTGTTCCCATTCGGCTTCGGGCTTTCCTACACACAGTTTAAATATGATGGACTGAAGGTCGAAAAAACCTCTCCGCTCACCGTTAGCTTTAACGTCACCAACATCGGCAAGCTGACGGGACAAGATGTTCCTCAGCTTTATCTGACGGGAATGCCTGGTCGAGCTCAGCAACGCTTGCTGGGGTGGAACAAGATCGAGCTCCGGGCCGGGGAATCGCGATCCATAACCCTGCAAGTGGATTCACGCCTGCTTGCCGATTTTGACGTCAAGGCACAGCGCTGGTCTGTAGCGCCAGGCGCATATGCATTGGGCCTGGGCCATAGCGCTACAGAACTCGTTGCCCAGCGGCATGTAGAGCTGCCCAAGCAGGATTTCGTAGATCCCGTCGTGAGCCGCTAAGCCAGTTGTCTTCATGCCTGGGTGCCCTCCGCCCATGGCATGGAGAAGTTAGAGCAAATCTGACAAGACTTTCAGCACATTCCAATTGAGCATTTTCATCAAAGATGCAGGCAACGGCTGCATGCCATCTTTTTTTGAGGTTTCTATGTCTTTTTCAACTTCGTATCGAGTCGCAGTGGTGCAGGCAGCCCCCGTCTTCATGGATCGCAGCGCGACGATTGATAAGTGCATTCAGTTGATTGCCGATGCTGCTGCCAACGGTGCTCGGGTAATCGCTTTTCCGGAAAATTTCGTTCCAGGTTACCCATGGTTCTTCTGGCTGGGCTCACCTGCATGGGCAATGCAGTACATGTTGCAATATCACGAGCAGGCCTTGGTGATAGATAGCCTCGACTATCGCCGCTTGGAGCAAGCGGCAGCCGATCATGAAGTCTCCGTGTGCCTCGGATTCACCGAGCGATCCAATGGCAGCTTGTACATGGCGCAGGCTTTCATTGACGACCAGGGCCGTACCCTGTCGACCCGACGCAAGCTCAAACCCACCGTGGCAGAGCGCATGGTCTTCGGGGAGGGCGACGGTAGTGATATCCAAGTTCATGAAACCAATATTGGTCGGCTCGGGGGACTGTGCTGCTGGGAGCACATTCAGCCACTGACCAAATTCGCGATGTACAGCAAGCATGAGCAAGTGCACGTCGCCGCATGGCCAGGTTTTTCTCTCTATACGGAGGTCACCCCAGCAATTGGTGGTGAGGTTAACAACGCCGTAAGCCGCACCTATGCCGTTGAAGGCCAGTGTTTCGTTCTCGCCCCATGCGGGATGGTTTCAGAGGACGTTGTCGAGTTGTTCTGCCAAACGGATGAAGCACGTAATTTGCTGAAGGTCGGGGGAGGCTTCGCGCGCATCTATGGCCCAGACGGCGCCGATTTGGCCACTCCATTACCGCCAGATCAGGAAGGACTGCTGTACGCAGACATTAACCTTGGCGCCGTCACGATGGCCAAAGTTGCAGCAGATCCGGTTGGCCACTACTCCCGAAGCGATGTAACAAGACTGCTGTTCAACAGCGAGCCACGCAGGCCCGTTACAGAGGGCGCATCAATCGGTTCGGATGACAAGCTCGCTCTTGTTGACGACCTTGAAGCCAATTAATCGATATCCCTTCTTGATGGGTGCATAACATGCAGCATAAATCGCTTGGTGATTCAGCTTACGAGTGGAAAATGGTGTGGCTGCTAGCGGTGCTGTTTGGCATCGTAGGTCTGGATCGGTTGGTGGTGGTGTACTTGTTTCCAATCTTGATACCGGAGCTGGGGTTGAGTAATACCCAAGCCGGTGCCATCGCTTCTGTATTGGCGCTGACATGGGCGCTGTCGACTTATGTTCTTGGTGGCGTGAGTGATCGCTACGGTCGCAAGAAGGTGTTGATCTATTCCGGTATTTTCTTCTCGCTCATGACATGGATGACGGGAGCTGTAAAAAGCTTTACCGGAATGCTGGTCGTTCGAGGCCTTCTTGGCGTAGGTGAAGGCGGGGTGTTCAGTGCCAGTGTCGCGACGCTCGCAGAGATATCCACGCCTAAACGGCGAGGGCTCAACATGGGCATTCACCAAGCATTTTTTCCACTGTTGGGCATCGGGTTGGGCCCGATCATTGCGACTCAATTAAGCTTGTACATGCCATGGGAATGGGTGTTCTTTCTGCTCGGGATTCCTGGGTTGATTTTGACGGTGATGCTCGCGAAGCTCATGCGCGAACCCAGGAAGGTGACCGTCGAGCGCGATGCACACAAAAGCGCTCCTATCACCAGCGTGCTCAAATTCCGCAATATCTGGGTGACGACAGTCATCGGTTCTCTTTTTCAGACGGGCTTGTTCGTATTCTCGACCTTCGTCGCGCTTTACCTCACTCAAGTGGTGGGGCTGTCGTTGAGCACGACGGGATTGATCGTCTCGGGCTGGGGGTTCGGTGGCTTCATAGGAATGATCGCTATACCCGCCTTGTCGGATCGGTGGGGGCGTAAACCCGTGCTGGTGACTTGCGCCACTATCTACGGTCTGCTGATGCTCGCATTTGCTCTGAGCCACGCCGGCCCTTGGGTGATGTTTTCGATCCTGTTTGTCGCCGGTATCTTCGGATTTGGCATCGCACCATTGTTTTTGGCCGTGATTCCCAGCGAGTCCGTCCCATCCAATATGACCGGAGCAGCAGTTGGTGTGCCAACGGGTGTGAGCGAATTAATTGGCGGTGTATTGATGCCTGTGATTGCAGGTGGTTTGGCCGATCTATACGGCTTGGCGCTACCGATGATGGTAGTGGGGGCGGTATCACTTGCAGCCGCTGTCACTGGTTTGTTCCTGATCGAAACCGCACCTGATGCGGCTATCCACCGAGTCACGTCCTCACCGCTCCCGGTTCCTTCTGAATAAACATGATCTATTCAAGGGCTGGAAAGTATCGATTTGATCAATCAGGCCCCGCTCAATAGAGTGGGGTTTTACTTTGTATTCGCGTACTGCCGTGAGGACACCATGAGCTTAGCTTTTAACGTTGAAGGTTTTCGTTCACTGGCGCAACGGCGCCTTCCCAGAATGGTCTTCGACTACCTTGAAGGCGGTGCTGATGATGAGAAATGTCTGCAGCGTAACCGGGACAGGTTCGACCATTGGGAGCTCATCCCAAGGCGCTTGGTTGATGTCGCCCAGCGTGATCTGAGCGTCAACGTCTTCGGTACTGCTCAGCCACTGCCGCTCATGGTCGCTCCGATGGGGCTTAATGGGGCATTCTGGCCGAAGGGCGATATCGCTCTGGCAAGGGCGGCCAGGAAAGCCGGTATCCCCTTTATATTGTCCACGGCGGCCAATGCGTCCATTGAGGAGGTCGCGGACAAAGCGGGAGGGGAACTGTGGTTCCAACTCTATGTAGTGCACCCATCACTGGCTGATCAACTTGTAGCTCGTGCACTCACAGCAGGTTACCGAACGCTGGTGCTGACCACTGATGTTGCGATAAACGGCAAGCGTGAGCGTGATTTACGTAGTGGTTTTGGCCTGCCTTTCAAGTACACGCCGAAGGTAATGCTCGATGGAATGCTCCATCCGCGATGGTCGATGAGCTTGCTTGCAGGCGGGATGCCGCAGATGGCAAATTTCGCCAACCAAGACGCCAACAACGTAGAGCTTCAAGCTGCGCTGCTGTCGCGGAAAATGGATGCCAGTTTCAACTGGGATTCATTTAAACGATTGCGAGAACTCTGGCCACATCGGCTATTGGTCAAAGGAATCCTCCACCCAGACGACGCGGCGCGTTGCATGGCGCTCGGCGCTGACGGTGTAATCCTGTCAAACCATGGCGGACGCCAACTTGATTCGAGCTGTTCCCCTATGTCCGTTCTTCAAGATATTGCCAGTGCCCATCCGGGTCAGGTGCTTGTCGATAGCGGCTTCAGACGCGGTTCTGACATTGTAAAGGCCATGGCGCTTGGTGCTGGTGGTGTCCTGATCGGCCGGCCATTGCTTTACGGCCTGGCTGCTGCCGGTGAAGAAGGGGTTAGTCAGGTGCTGAGCATTCTCAAGGATGAAATGGATCGCACGCTTGCGAACATGGGATGTGCCTGCATGGCGAGTTTGTCCCCGGACCATGTCACCTCGATCAGGGGGTGATACCAACACGTACATCTGCGGTCTCGGCGCTGTGTTTACGCCGAGTTCGCTTTTGCTTTTAGCGCGCAGCTTGACGGCGTGGAGGATGAGTTAGCGCGCCACCCGGCCCAGCAACACCAACATACCCAGGCCAGCATGCAGCAACGGGTGTTGATCGAGGGCGCCCCAAAGGTCTTGGACGTTGAGCCAGAACTGTTTGATATCCATGGGTGAAACTGATTCTTCTGTAAGACAAGACGGGGCGATTAGAGCATTTAAGTGCAATAAAGTTGACGTTGTGGACAAACCAGCTGACAAAAAAGCGGCTGATTAGCGCCGTTCGCGTAAAGAAACTCGGTTTGGACGGCCGAAACCGGTACCCTATGCAGCTGATATTTTGTATTTCTTCGAGGTAGCACCCGTGTTTTCCCAATTCGCCCTGCACGAACGCCTGCTCAAAGCCGTGGCCGAGCTTAAATTTGTCGAGCCTACGCCTGTGCAAGCAGCGGCCATCCCGCTCGCGCTCCAAGGGCGTGACCTGCGGGTGACGGCTCAAACCGGGAGTGGCAAGACTGCCGCTTTCGTCCTGCCGATTCTTAACCGCCTGATCGGCCCGGCCAAAGTCCGCGTCAGCATCAAGACCCTGATCCTGCTGCCGACCCGCGAGCTGGCCCAGCAGACCCTGAAGGAAGTGGAGCGCTTCTCGCAATTCACCTTCATCAAGTCCGGCCTGATCACCGGTGGCGAAGACTTCAAGGTCCAGGCCGCCATGCTGCGCAAGGTGCCGGATATCCTGATCGGCACGCCGGGCCGCATGATCGAGCAGCTCAACGCTGGCAACCTCGACCTCAAGGAGGTCGAAGTGCTGGTGCTGGACGAAGCCGACCGCATGCTCGACATGGGTTTTGCCGACGACGTACAGCGCCTGGTGGGCGAGTGCGTCAATCGCCAGCAGACCATGCTGTTCTCCGCCACCACCGGTGGTTCGACCCTGCGCGACATGGTGGCCAAGGTCCTGAACAACCCTGAGCACCTGCAGGTCAACAACGTCAGCGACCTGAACGCGACCACGCGCCAGCAGATCATCACCGCTGACCACAATGTGCACAAAGAACAGATCCTCAACTGGCTGCTGGCCAATGAGACCTATCAGAAAGCCATTGTCTTCACGAATACCCGCGCTGCGGCCGATCGCATCTACGGGCGCCTGGTGGCGCAGGACTACAAGGCGTTCGTGCTGCACGGCGAGAAAGACCAGAAGGACCGCAAGCTGGCCATCGATCGCCTCAAGGCCGGCGGCGTGAAGATCCTGGTGGCCACCGACGTCGCCGCCCGCGGCCTGGACGTGGACGGCCTGGACATGGTCATCAACTTCGACATGCCCCGCAGCGGCGACGAATACGTGCACCGTATCGGCCGTACCGGGCGTGCGGGCAACGATGGCCTGGCGATCTCGCTGATCTGTCACGGCGACTGGAACCTGATGTCGAGCATCGAGCGCTACCTCAAGCAGTCGTTCGAGCGTCGCACCATCAAGGAAGTCAAAGGCACCTACACCGGGCCGAAGAAGGTCAAGGCGTCGGGCAAGGCCGTTGGCGTGAAGAAGAAAAAAGTCGACGCCAAGGGCGACAAGAAAAAGGCCGGCGCCAAGTCGCCGACCAAGCGCAAGATCACCAACCGGCCGAAGACCGACAACCTGTCGCTCGTCAGCAAGGACGGCATGGCACCGCTCAAGCGCCGCAAGCCAGAAGCGCCGGCTGCCGAGTAAGGCTGAGGTGAAATAAAAAAACCGGACGTTGTCCGGTTTTTTTTGCCTTCAGTTTTTCGCCTTGGCGGCGGCCTCTTTCAATTCTTTGAGGCGGGCATCGATCAACTGGCACTTGTCGGGGAACTCCGCGCTCTGGGTATCCAGGTCCATTTTCTGCAACTCGTCGTTCATCTCCTTGGCCTTGGAGGGGTTCTGTTCGGTGAGTTTCGCTACTTCCTGCCCCAGCTGTTCGCGCTTGGCGGTCGCCTCGTCCGGCGTACAGGCCCAGGCGGGCAGGGCCGTGAGCAACGTGGCGGCAATGACCAGGTTCATCAGGGTTTTCATACTGGGACCTCCTTGGTGGTTATGTGCAGTTGAGGACGCGAACGTCTGGAAAGTTCAGAGAAATGACGCTCGTCCATTCGGCTGAACGGCCAGTGACGCGGCGTGTCACACCTTGAGACGGGCTCCCTTTCCATCGGCCCGCAGGAGGAATCAGGATGACGACTTACAACTGGGATTTGATCGAACGTCTGCTGCATGAAGTGCAGAACGGCGAGGGCAGCTTCGCCCCACGCAAGTACGCCGAAGAGGAAGCGGCCGAGAAGGCCACGGCGGGCGAGTCCACGGGCAACCTGGATGCGTTGAAAAAAAACGCTGCGGATTATGAAGCGCTGCTGTTCAAGCGCGGTTTTATTGAATCGCGACCTGAGGAAGAGGGCGGCAACGGCGAAAACTTTATCCTGACCGGGCTCGGCGCGCAGTTGCTGGCGCTGATCGACAGCTCTATTCCGGGCAATGATCACCCACGCCAAGTGCTGGATGAGCAGGCAGATGCGTTGGATCCGGCGACCTTTGCTGAAGTGGCGTCCAAGGCACAGATCGCTTGAACCCCTCCATTCCCGGCCCCTTCGCGCCGCCGGGTACGCCGCAGCTGTCAGATCGGTAATCTGCCGCTAAGGTTGCTGACAGCTGGTGCCGCCTAATCTGCAGCCATTCATCTCATGGACTTGAATCGGCATGCATTCCACTACCTCCAGACGAACCTTCGTCAAAGGCCTGGCCGCCGGCGGCTTGCTCGGTGGGCTCGGGCTATGGCGCCCGCCGGTTTGGGCGCTGAGCAATCCCGGCCACCCCACCGTGCTGACGGGCAGCGAATTTGATCTGTTTATCGACCAGACGCCCGTCAACCTCAGCGGCCAACAGCGTACCGCGCTGACGATCAATGGCAGCCTGCCCGGCCCGCTGTTGCGCTGGCGCGAGGGCGACACCGTGACCCTGCGCGTGAAGAACCGGCTCAACGAGCCTACCTCGATCCACTGGCACGGCATCCTTCTGCCGTCCACCATGGACGGCGTGCCTGGCCTCAGTTTTGAGGGGATCGAACCGGGTGGGGTGTATGTCTATCAATTCAAGGTCAAGCAGCATGGTACCTATTGGTACCACAGCCATTCCGGGTTTCAGGAGCAACAGGGCGTGTACGGGCCTCTGGTCATCGATCCCAGGGAGCCGGAGCCGTTCAGTTACCAGCGCGACTACGTTGTCATGCTGTCGGACTGGACCGACGAAGACCCCGTCGCGCTGATGAAGACCCTCAAGAAACAGTCCGATTACTACAACCGGCACAAGCCCACGGTGGGCGATTTTATCAGCGATGCAGGCAAGCACGGCTGGTCGGCTACGGTCGCCGATCGGCTGATGTGGGCGCGCATGAAGATGAATCCTACCGACCTCGCGGACGTCAGCGGCGAGACCTACACCTACCTGCTCAATGGCCAGCCGCCCGGTCGCAACTGGACCGGCTTGTTTGAGGCAGGGGAGAGAATTCGCCTGCGCTTTATCAACGGCTCGGCGATGACCTATTTCGATGTGCGCATTCCGGGGCTGAAGATGACCGTTATCGCCGCCGACGGCCAGCCGGTGCAACCGGTCAGCGTCGACGAGTTCCGCATTGCCGTGGCAGAAACCTTTGATGTGCTGGTCGAGCCCACTGCCGCCGCCTACACGCTGTTTGCCCAGTCGATGGACCGTACGGGGTATGCCCGTGGCACGCTGGCCCGGCAGGCGGGGGCGGAGGCCTCAGTGCCAGCGCTTGATGCGCGCCCTTGGATAACCATGGACGACATGGGCATGGGCGGCATGGACCACGGCGCCATGGGCGATATGCCGGATATGGAAGGCATGGACCACAGCGCCATGGGCTCGATGTCGATGCAGAGCCATCCGGCCAGCGAGCAGGACAACCCGCTGGTGGATATGCAGGCGATGAGCCCGATGCCCAAGCTCGACGACCCCGGCGTCGGCCTGCGTAACAATGGCCGGCGCGTCCTGGCCTACGCCGACCTGCGCAGCACCTTCGAAGACCCCGATGGCCGTGATCCCTCGCGTACGATCGAGTTGCACCTCACCGGGCATATGGAGAAGTTTGCCTGGTCATTCAATGGTGTGAAATTTTCCGCTGCCGAACCCTTGCAGCTGACCTATGGCGAGCGGGTGCGACTGGTACTGGTCAACGACACCATGATGAGCCACCCGATTCACCTGCATGGCCTGTGGAGCGACCTTGAAGATGAAAACGGCCAGTTCCAGGTGCGCAAACACACGATCGACATGCCACCGGGTACCCGGCGCAGTTACCGCGTGACGGCCGATGCTCTCGGCCGCTGGGCCTATCACTGCCACCTGCTGTACCACATGGAAATGGGCATGTTCCGTGAAGTTCGCGTGCATGAATGAGGAAGCGGGCATGAACCATCGTGTTATATCGCTGTGCATCACGTTTGCCACATTAACCTGCGGCTCGCTGGTGTTGGCGGATGAACTGCAGGGCATGAGCCCGGCGGCTTCGTCCGCACCCACCCAAAGCCGCACACCGATCCCGGTACTGACCGACGCCGATCGCGCAGCGGTCTATAACGCGCCTGGCGGGCACAGTGTGCACGACAGCGCGATTCATTCGATGCTGCTGATCAACCAGTTGGAATGGCAAGGCGCCGACGATGGCAGTGCGCTGAACTGGGATATCAAGGGCTGGGCCGGCGGTGATATCGACCGACTGTGGCTGCGCAGCGAAGGCGAACGCAGCGCCGGCCGCACTGACAGCGCCGAAGCCCAGGTTTTGTGGGGGCACGCCATCAGCCCTTGGTGGGACTTGGTTGGCGGTGTGCGGCAGGATTTCAAACCCGGTCACAGCCAGCGCTGGGCAGCCTTCGGCATCCAGGGCATGGCGCTCTACAACTTTGAGGCCGAGGCGACGCTGTTTGTTGGCGAGTCGGGCCGCACCGCGGCCCGGTTGGAAGGCGACTACGACATTCTGCTGACCAACCGCCTGATCCTGCAGCCGACCGCGGAACTCAACTTTTATGCGCAAAACGATCCGCAGCGCCGCGTGGGCTCAGGCCTTGCGGAAAGCGAATTGGGCCTGCGGTTGCGCTACGAGGTACGCCGAGAGTTTGCGCCTTACGTGGGGGTCAGTTGGAACCGCACCTATGGGCAGACAGCACAGTACGCCCGCGCGGAGGATGAAGACGTCAGCCAACTGCGCTGGCTGGTCGGTGTGCGCCTATGGTTTTGACACTTTCCCTATACCTATAACTCGCCGCCTTGAGCGGCCTGGAGCCTTGCATGTCTCTGTTGAAAACTGCGTTAGCGGGTGGTGCGCTGTGGGCCGGATTAATCCTCAGCCTGCCGGCCGCGGCCCATCCGAAATTGCTCTCGTCCATTCCAGCCGCTGGCACCCAGGGCACGCCGCCCGCGGTCATAGAGCTGCGCTTCTCGGAGAACCTGCTGACGCAGTTTTCCGGCGCCAAGCTGACCATGACCGATATGCCCGGCATGCCCAACTCGCCGATGCCGGTCAAGGCCAGTGTGGCAGCGAGCACCGATCCCAAAGTGATGTTGATCAAGCCGGCTTCCGTGCTGAGCACCGGTACCTATCGGGTTGACTGGCGCGCGGTGTCGTCCGATACGCACCCGATCACCGGTAACGTAGTATTCAGCGTTCAGCCATGAGTGAATTGAGCCAAGTCGCCCTGCGGTTTGCCCTCTATCTTGACCTGATGTTGTTGTTTGGCTTCGGGCTCTTTGGGCTTTACGGGCTGAACGCCTCGCAGCGCACGCTACTGAACTTCAAGAGGCTGATGGGGTGGACGGCGGGCCTGGGGGTGTTGTTGTCCGTGGCGTCGCTGCTGTCCATGACCCAGGCCATGAGTGGTGCCAGCGATTGGCAGGCGTTATGGCCACATTTGCAGATGATGCTCTGGCAGACCGACCTGGGTGTGGCCTGGTGCCTGCGTATCGTGGCGCTGGTCCTGGCAGGGTGTACTACCCGCTTGCTGCCGGCCACGGTGTTGGGGGGCGTCGCGCTCGTGACACTGGTCTGGAGTGGGCACGGCGTGATGCACGAAGGGATGCTGGGCGCGTGGCACATCATCAGCGACGCGGCACATCTGCTGGCTGCGGGAGGCTGGGTCGGGGCGTTGGCGGCGTTTGGGCTGTTGTTGAGGCGCGCATTGTTTCGGGACCGTTATCGCGTCGAGGTGTTGGCCGGGGCACTTGCAGGGTTTGAGCGTATCGGCGCGGGATTCGTCGCGGTGCTGATCGTCACCGGTGGGGTCAATTATCTGTTGGTGGTGGGGCCGAACCTGGACGGCATCAACGGCAGTGTCTACGCGATCCTGTTGGGCCTGAAGCTCGGCGTTTTTAGCTTGATGCTGGGGCTGGCGGCACTCAATCGTTTCCATCTGGTTCCGTTTCTGCAACGGTCCCTGGCGGCGGGCGACACTGCCGCTGCGGGCCGCGTGCTGCGGCGCAGCATGGCCCTGGAGTTCGGCGCGGTGGTATTGATCCTGGGGCTGGTGGCTTGGCTGGGAACCTTGGCGCCGGGCTAGGGTTGCACGCTTTTCAGGCACTTGAGCGCCTGGAAGTCACTGCGGACCTTGTCGATTTTTTGCGAGAGTTTCAGCCGTTGCTGCACTGTGCTTTCAGCCGTCAGATCCACGAGCAGGCTACGGGCAGCTGTTTCAGTCTGGGCGTAGGCGACGCGATACTCTGGAGTCCATAGGCTTTCGCGGTTCACCAGCAATTGCTCGATTTTCTGCGGGAAATCGGCGCCGTCACGGTGTTGCACCGCTTCGATAAATTGCGCCTGCCAGCGGGCGCGGTTGCCGATCCACTGCTGGTTCTGTTCACCCAGGTCGATTGACCAGGTCATCACGCGGTTCTGCTGGCTGGCGCTGAGCGGGCCCATCCAGGTCTCCAGGCGCTTGTTCATGCGCTCGGCGCGTTCCTTGATCTGCTGGGGGAGGGGCGGCTTGAGGTATTCGTCCTGGCGTTTGCGCAGGTCTTTGGCCAGGGCTTGGTTCATGTCCTTGACCTGTTGGTCGTCCAGGCCTTGCAGCAATTGGATCGCTGACGGGGTGACCTGTTGCGCAATCTCGGCAATCGCCTGTTTGGCTTCGACGGTGCGGGTCTGTAGTGCGGCGTCGGTGACCTGGTGGTTGTCGACCATCTGTTGCAGGCGGTCGAGCCAATCCAGATAACCCGGCAGTTGTGTGGTGCAGTGCCAGGCCAGGTGTTCCTTGAGTGTGTCGTTGAACCAGGTCTTTTGCCCGGGGGTCATGTCCAGGTAGTCACTGAGGGTCCAGGGGATGATGACGTCGAGATTACGGTAGGCCAGGCCCACGCGATTGCAGCCGGCGAGCACCAGGCTCAGGGCCAGCAATACCAGCAGAAGTTTGAGCCGTTGCAGCATGGGCGGGTCCTTGCGCGGGAGGGGGTTAGTGCATGTGAACCCGCGGCAGGCACCACAGTTCAGCCCATCAATAAAACGACCGCGCGGCCTTCAAGGTCAACAGGCCATCGCATTGCGAATTGTGTCCGGAGTAGGCCGAGCAATCGCTGCCGGTGAGGCTGGAGCCGCTGTAGATCAGGTCTAGGTCAATGCCTTTCCAGGCGCGGGAAAACTGCACCGACCAGTCGCTGAAACTGCTGATGGCGCCGCCTTCCACCGACGCTGGCGTACCCAGTTGATGGGTGGTGTACTTCATGCTGACACCAATGCCGAAAGGCTGGGTGCCGCTGAGGTCGGCAAACAGCGTGCTGTCCTGGCGGTCGGGGTCGTTGCTGAAGGATGCACCGAAGCGGTTGCCCAACAGGTTCAGGCCGCCGTAGAACTCCTGGCTGTTCCTGAGGCTGAGTGTGGGGTAGCTGTAGTGGATCAGCCCTACTTCGTAGCCGAGGGTCTGGTCGAAAGGATGTTTGAAGCCCATGTAGGAATCGACCTCGAGGTTGCTGGTCGATGACAGGCCCATGTTCGGGGAAAACTGGCCGATGTACAGACCGCTGTCGTGACTGAGGTCCAGGCCGCCATGGAATGAATCACTGCCGGGCGATGTCGGCTTGACCAGGCCCTGGGCCATGCTGCGGCTGGGGGTGGTGCCCAATTTAAGGTCGAAGTCGCCCAATTCGCGCTGGAAGATCTGCGCTTGGGCAAGCGGGCTGGCGGCCAAGGCACTGACCAGGAAGATATAGGGTTTGAGCATGCTTCACTCCATGAAAAGCGAGGAGCAGTGACGGAAAAATCGGGCAGATGCCCGTGCTAGACGTGTGCAAGCATACCGGCGAATGCCAGGCGATGAGTCCCGTTCGTCGATTAACGTATTAGAGGATCAGGCAGGCGGGTATTTCGGGCTCTAGTCCTAGCGCCTTGAAGGCAAGACGCTTAGGGACCAGGTGCGTTGCGCGGGGGTTACTTCTTGCCCAGGCTGATTTGCTTGGACGGGCCGAAAGTCTGGCCGCTCACGCCCTTGGCAATCTGCTGGATTTCGCCACCGGATTTGAGGAACGCAGCAATCTGGCTGTTGATCGATTCGCTGGTTTCAACGGCGGGAGCTGGCTTTGCTTTGCTGTTGGATGCTTTTACGCGCATGGCGGCCACTAACCTGTAGAAAATTAACTTGGCCAGGCATCGTACAGGAAATACTTGACAATTGCTTGGTAAATATCCCCTTGGAATTATAAGTGGGCTGGAAAATCAGCTGGTTTTAACTTTGCAATAAGCGCCTAACTGACTGTTTTAACTCGTAACGCTGGGGGTGAAATGGCCGTTGTGCCGTGGAGCAATCGAGCCGTTTGATCTGACGAGCGGGGCGCTGCCAGTAGAACGCCATGCCAGCCGCGATTTTTCAGGCGCGCGCGCGTGCTGCACGCAACTCGGGTAGAATGCCGCCCACGCAATGAGGGTATTGGAAATGGCTTTAGTCGGGCGCTACAACAGCTTGCAAGTGGTTAAACACACTAACTTTGGTTTGTACTTGGATGGTGCGCAAGATGGCGAAATCCTCTTGCCTAATCGTTACATCCCCAAAGATATTCCCAGTGAAGATGAAGACTGGCTTAACGTTTTCATCTATCTGGACAGCGATGACAAACTTATCGCCACCACCGAAAAACCGAAAGTTCAAGTCGGCGAATTTGCCAGTTTGAAAGTCGTCGAAGTCAACAGTATTGGTGTGTTCCTTGATTGGGGCTTGCCCAAGGACCTGTTGCTGCCGTATTCGGAAGAAAAGCGCCAGTTGAGCGCCGGTGAATATTGCGTGGTGCACGTCTACCTCGATAAGCACACCAAGCGCATCACGGCGACTGCACGCCTGGATCGTTACCTGGACAAGACGCCGGCCAACTACCAGGTGGGCCAGGAGGTCGATCTGCTGGTGGCCGAAGCCACCGACATGGGTTTCAAGGCGATTATCAACAACAAGCACTGGGGCTTGATTCACAAGAACGAAGTGTTCAAGTTCCTGCGCCCGGGCAAGGAAGAGAAGGGCTTTATCAAGGAGATCCGCGCCGATGGCAATATCAGCCTGAGCCTGCAGCCGGTTGGCCAGGAAGCGGCCTCCAGCCTGAACTCGAAGATCCTCGCCAAGTTGCGTGAAAACAACGGCAGCCTGCCGGTCAGCGACAAGAGCGACCCGGCGGTGATCAGCAACTTGTTTGGCGTGAGCAAGGGCAACTTCAAGAAAGCCATTGGTGCACTCTACAAGCAGGGCCAGATTGTGATTCACGCGGATCGCATTGAACTAAGCTGAGTTCGCTTGGCTCTCTGGTAGGAGCGAGCGTGCTCGCGAAAAAGGTACATCCGACGCAGCGATGCGCTTGGAATACATTCGCGAGCAAGCTCGCTCCTACAGAGGTTGTATCAATGTCCAAGACGTCTGTCTTCGCCTACCTCGGCACCTTGTTCGCCTTTCTGGTGCTCGACGGCCTCTGGCTCGGCGTCCTTATGGGCCCGACCTACAAATCCCTGCTGGGCCCACTGATGCTTGATCAGCCTCGCCTGTTGCCCGCCGTGCTGTTCTATCTCCTGTACGCCATCGGTTGCGTGGTCTTGGTGGTCCTTCCCAGCGCAAGCTGGCAACGCGCGGCGCGCCTGGGTGCTTTGCTCGGCCTGGTGGCCTATGGCACCTATGACCTGAGCAATTGGGCCACGCTGCAAGGCTGGTCGGCCGGCTTGGCGGTGATGGACATGGCGTGGGGCACTCTTCTGACCGCGGCGTGCTGCACGGTCGGGCACTTGTGTGCACATCGAGTGCACCGGTGATTGTGTACAGGATTTATGTGCACCGTTGCTGAGCGTCTTACCAGCCTCTAGCCAAGCATAAATACCTTTGCAACCCGCGCTGCAGGGGGATTGTGTGCTATTGGCACGCATTCTGCTGACTCTATCGTATACAAACCATGCCGCCTCCCGTATGCATCCCGTTACGGCAGCGCAGGCCGGTATTTCGAGGAGCCCAGCGATGACCGAACAATTGCCCAAAGGCTACAGCCCCCGCCTGTATAACCAGGACCTGGGCCCGCAGCCGCAGAAGTGGACCTGGTACAACATCTTCGCGTTCTGGATGAGCGACGTGCACAGCGTCGGTGGCTATGTATTCGCCGCCAGCCTGTTCGCCCTCGGGTTAGCCAGTTGGCAGGTGTTAATCGCCTTGCTCGCGGGTATTTGCATCGTGCAATTGATTGCCAACCTGGTGGCCAAGCCCAGTCAGCAAGCAGCGGTGCCTTATCCGGTCATCTGCCGGCTGGCGTTTGGCGTGTTCGGTGCGAATATTCCTGCGGTGATTCGCGGCCTGATCGCCGTGGCGTGGTATGGCATTCAGACTTATCTGGCGTCCAGTGCCCTGATCATTGTGGTGCTGCGCTTTTTCCCGCAGATGGCCGTGTATGCAGAGCCGCACTTCGCAGGCCTGTCCTACCTTGGCTGGTTGGGTTTTCTGAGCCTGTGGGTGCTGCAGGCGGCCGTGTTCTGGGCCGGCATGGAATCCATCCGCCGTTTTATCGACTGGGCCGGGCCGGTGGTCTACGCGGTGATGTTCGTCCTGGCGGGTTGGATTGTGTGGAAGGCGGGTTGGGCGAATATCAGCTTTACCCTGTCGGAGAAATCCCTGTCGGGCTGGCAGGCGTTTGGCCAGGTCATTGTGGCGACGGCGCTGGTGGTCTCGTATTTCTCCGGGCCGACCCTGAATTTCGGCGACTTCAGCCGCTACTGCCGCAGTATGCATGATGTGCGGCGCGGTAATTTCTGGGGGTTGCCGGTGAATTTCCTGGCGTTCTCCCTGGTCACCGTGGTGATCGTCTCGGGCACCTTGCCGGTGTTTGGCGAAATGCTGCATGACCCGATCGCCACCGTGTCGCGAATCGATAACAGCATGGCCGTGTTGCTGGGGGCCTTTGCCTTTGTGACGGCGACCATTGGCATCAACATCGTTGCCAACTTCGTGTCCCCGGCCTTTGACTTTGCCAACGTCGCGCCAAGCAAGATCAGCTGGCGTGCCGGCGGGATGATCGCGGCGGTGGCGTCGATCTTCATTACGCCGTGGAACTTGTTCAATAACCCGCTGATGATCCACTACACCCTCGACATCCTCGCGGCATTCATCGGGCCGCTGTTCGGGATTCTGCTGGTGGACTTCTACCTGATCAAAAAGCAGAAGATCGATGTGGATGCGCTGTTCGATGACAGCCCCAGCGGGCGCTATTACTTCGACGGCGGTGTGAATTGGACAGCGGTCAAGGCCCTGTTGCCCGCGACGCTGGTGGGTGTCGCGATCACTTTTACCCCAGCCTTGCAGGGCATGGCCAACTTCGCCTGGTTTACCGGCTGCTTCCTGGGTGGGCTGTTTTTCCTGGTGCTGGCGCGGCGTGAGCAGGTTCGTGCGCCGGCACCGTTGGTCGCGGGCTGACCAACACCCCTCCCGCCACTAACAGGCCTGCACCGGCGATCAGCAACGCGGGTTGCAGGCCACCGCTCAGGTGGCTGCTCACCGACGCCAGCAACGGCCCACTCAATTGGCCGATGGCAAAGCTGGCGGTCAGCAGCCCGGTGTTGCGCTGATAGCCGTGGGGTGCAACGTCCCGCAGGCGCGCCATCACCAACTGCATGCAGGCCAGGAAGGGCCCGCCGCACAGCAACACCCCCAGCGCCAGACCCCAACCGTTACCCAGCAGGCAGGCAAATACGCCGGCCGCTTGCAGCCACAACGTGCTCATCAGCCAGCGGCGGGTGGTGTCCGGGTCCTTGCGCCGCAGGCTTGCGACCACCACGCCAATCGCCGCCGCCAAACCAAAGCAGGGCCAGAACAGATCGGCCTGCCAGGCGCCCTTGAATTGCGCGCTGGCCATCTGTGACAGGAACGTCGCCGGAATGATGTAGCCCAGGCCGAACAACACATAGATCCAGCACAGGTGGGTAATGCTGCCGTTGCTGGCTGTGTCGGCGTGGCTTGCAACAGGCGCAGTGACGGCGGACGGCTGGGGCAAGCATGGCAGGATTGCCAGCAGCATCACCAGCGCCACGACGCCATAGACCAGCCACAACGTTGCAGAGCTTTGGCCCAACAGGTTGGAGCCCAACGCCAGCAATCCGGTCAACAGAATCCCCAGCCCTGGCGCGGCGAACACCAGCGCCCCCAGGCGTGCACGTCCAGCGGCAATCGCCAGTGGCTGGCTCAGGCTGGTGATCATCACCAATACCCAGGCACATGCAACGCCGGTACCGAAGCGCAACAGCAGGTGCGGCCAGAACCCATGGGCCCAGTACGAGGCCAGGGTCAGCAGCACGCATAACCACAGCCCGCCATACAGGCGACCACGCACATGGTGATGGCTGCGGGCGAAGATCGAGTCCACCGCTCCCACGAAGTAACCCAGGTAATTGGCGGCGGCGATCAGCCCGGCGCCGGTCAGGTCGATCTGGCCTTCGCTGAGCAGATGCGGCATTTGCGGGGTGAGGGCGAAGCGGCCAATGCCCATGGCCATCATCAGGGCGATAAAGCTGGCGAGTAAGCGGATCAGCGCAGACATGGGCAGGCGTCCTGGACGAAAGCGAATGCCTGTAGGCTAAAGCGGATTGACTTTCTGTAAAAATGAATAATAGTGAGTAACTTGTTCAGTTTTGGAGAAAGTTGTGGAGTTCAGTCAATTGCGCATTTTCCAGGCCGTGGCGGAAGAGGGCTCCATCACCCGCGCTGCCGAGCGCCTGCACCGTGTGCCATCGAACCTGTCGACCCGGCTCAGGCAGATGGAAGAACAGCTCGGCGTCGAGCTGTTTGTGCGCGAACGCCAGCGTTTGCAGCTTTCTCCGGCGGGCAAGGTGTTGCTGGACTACAGCACCCGTCTGCTGGCGCTGCACGATGAAGCCCATGGCGCCGTGCAAGGCGGGCAACCGGCCGGCGACTTCGTACTGGGCAGCATGTACAGCACGGCGGCGGTGCACTTGCCGAAGCTGTTGGCGCGTTATCACAAGGCGTACCCGATGGTGAACTTGCAGGTGCAATCGGCGCCCAGCGGTGAATTGCTCGAAGGGTTGATTACCGGTCGCCTGGATGCTGCTTTTGTGGACGGGCCCATCACCATCGCCTCGTTGGACGGTTTAGCCCTGTGCGAAGAACGCCTGGTGCTGATATGCGAAGCCGATCACCCGCCGGTGCGCGGCCCCCAGGACGTTGCTGGCCGTTCGGTGTTCACTTTCCGACGCAGCTGCGCCTATCGCACGCGCCTGGAAACCTGGTTTTCCCACGAGCACGTCGCCATGGGCCGGGCGATTGAGATCGAGTCTTACCAGGGCATGCTCGCCTGCGTCATCGCCGGTTCTGGTGTGGCCTTGATGTCTGAATCCATGCTCGACAGCCTGCCGGGCAAGGACGGTGTGTCCGTTCATCCGTTGACAGGGCATTTTGCCACTGCGACCACCTGGCTGATGTGGCGAAAGGGTATGCTCGGCGCTAACCTCAATGCATGGATCGACCTGCAGCAAGAGGGCAAGGCCGAGTCCCTGCCAGGCACGCGCGCGATTGCTTGAGCGATCCGTCAGGATTGGGATCGATTCGGTAATAGTTCGTTGTGGTTTCGTTCAAGCAATACGTAGGACTTAGGGCTACTATCAATGTAGGAAAGGGCGACAGAATTTGCGCCTACCCGCATTACCCTCAAAGGGGGCAACCATGAAAGAGAAAATCCAAAATTGGCTCCACGACCTCGGCGTTGCACTGGGCTTGATCGAGCCACCGCTGCAACCGGTGCCGATTCGTACTGATGACGAGCAGCGTCGGCCGCGTCGTCGGTAAGACTTGGGAAGCGCTCACACGAAGCACGTTATGAGCTGTGTGAGCGTTGCGGAGTAAAGGTCTGTATAGGTGTTATTTAGAGCGGGTGATTTTTGTCTTCCCGAAGCTGCGATCATCCTCATTAACCGGGCTGTTTGGGGCGTACTCTCCAACGACGGAAAACTCGCCGGTGTAATTGGGATCGACTTGAAAGTAAATTTCATGAGCGTAGTTGCGGCTTATAGACAGAGGAAAAGCGAGGCTTCCTGTTGCGTTATTGAATAGGAGCCTACATAGGCCGGAGTAGACCTCCACATTTTTTCCGTTCAGATGCACCCTGTCACCGGTTTGCAAGTTGGCGGGTACTGTAGGTCCGGGTGGATGTGAAGCTTTTGGATTTTTCATTTCAACACCTCGTTCCGTAAAGGTAACTATAAGCCCAGCTGTTTCCAGCTTGACATTGCAGTGTCAAGCTAATGCTGCGTTCAGCCTCATATCTACTGTCAGAAATACCAGTCCAGACCAACGGAAACTCCAAAATCCACGCAAAAAAAACGGGTGCAACATCCGACGTCGCACCCGCTGAAGAAACCGCTCTAAACCCGTTATTTCTTACAACGCCCGAGCCACCTCCGCCTCCGGCTGGCGCGACAGCAAGCTCACCAGCACAAAGCTCACCAACGCCACCGCCAGGCTGTAGTAGATCGGCGTGTTCGCATCCAGCCCATCCTTGAACATGAACACCAGCGCCGTCACGAAGCCCAGGGTCATGGACGTGATTGCCCCCGATGTGGTTGCCCGCTTCCAGAAGATCGCGCCGATCAGCGGGATCAGCATGCCACCCACCAGCAGGTTGTAGGCCAGGGTCAGGGCACTGATCACGTCATTTACCACCAGTGCGATACCCAGCACGACGATACCGGTCAACATTGTGAACAGGCGGTTGATTGCCAGGCTCGATTGTTTACCACCGCGTAAACGTGGCAGCAGGTCTTCGGTCAATACGGTGGCCGCCGCCAGCAAGCCCGCGCTGGCGGTGGACATCATCGCCGCCAGTGCCGCCGCAATCACCAGCCCGCGAATCCCATCCGGCAGTGACGCTTTGACGATCGCCGCAAACGCGTTATTGACGTTATCCAGATCCGGGATCAGCACGTGCGCCGCCATGCCGATCAAGGCACACGCCAGGCCATAGAGGATGCAGTAGAAACCAGCGAAAGTGCCTGCGTACTGGGCGACCTTTTCGTCCCGGGCGGTGAACACCCGCTGCCAGATGTCCTGGCCAATCAGGATGCCGAAGAAGTAGATCATGAAGTAGGTGATGATCGTGTCCCAGCCGATCGTGGTGAAGCTGAAGCTCGATGCTGGCAGCTTGGCCACCAGCTCATCCCAGCCGCCCACGCGGTACAGGCAGATCGGCAGCAGGATAAACATCAGGCCGACGGTCTTGATCACGAACTGCACGATGTCGGTGAGGGTCAGCGACCACATGCCGCCGATGGTCGAATACACCACGACCACGCCACCGCCCAATACCACCGAGATCCAGAACGGCAGGCCAAACAGCACTTGCAGCACCGTGCCGATGGCCAGGATCGAGGTCACGCTGATCATCAGCGCGTAGGCCAGCATGATCACCGCACTCGCCTGGCGAGCCATGGGGTTGTAGCGTTTTTCCAGGACCTGGGTCACGGTGAAGATCTTCAGCTTCAACAGCGGCTTGGCCAAAAACAGGTTCAGCGCGATGATCCCCATGCCCAATGCGGCACACAGCCAGAAGCCAGAGATGCCGTGCACATAGCCCAGGCGCACGGTACCGACGGTGGACGCGCCGCCCAGTACCGTGGCGGCCATGGTGCCCATGTACAGCGATGGCCCCAGGTTACGCCCGGCCACCAGGTAGTCTTCGTGAGTCTTGGCGCGGCGCATGCCGTAGTAGCCGAGCACAAGCATGCCGGCGGCGTAGATGAGTACGACGAATAAATCCAAAGCCATGACGGCGGGTCTCCGATTATCTTTTTTATTGGGGTCAGGCGGTCTGTTGCTGCACTGATTGCGCGCGCGCGTCAGTGCGCTGGCTGCGAGGGTCCGTTGGCCCATAGACGGCAGCCGGTTCCGGGAACAGGCGAAGCAAGGTCAGGTACACCACCGAGGCCAGCCCCAGCGTCACCGGCAGGCTGATATCGATACCCTCGGCCAAGTTGCCCAGCGGGCCGACAAACTGCCCAGGCAAGTTGACGAAGCACAGGCCCACCAGCGCACTCGGGATCCAGGCTCCCAGCCCGCGCCAGTTCCAGCCATGGCTGAACCAGTAGCGGCCACCGGTTTCGCCGCGGGTGAACACCTGCAGGTCATCCGGGCAGTAGAAGCCTCGGCGTACGATCAGGCCGATGATCATCATCACCATCCACGGCGTGGTGCAGGTGATGATCAGCACGGCGAAGGTCGACACGCTTTGCACCAGGTTGGCGGCGAAACGTCCGATAAAGATGAAGGCAATCGACATCACCCCGATCAGCAGCGTGGCCTTGACCCGCGACAAAACGCGCGGAAACACGCTGGACATGTCCAGCCCGGTGCCATACAGCGACGTGGTGCCGGTGGACATGCCGCCGATCACTGCAATCAGGCACACCGGCAGGAAGAACCAGCTAGGTGCCACCGCCAGCAAGCCGCCGACATAGTTGTTGGCCGCGATGTAGTCCGGCGCCTTGATCGCCACGATGGTGGCGGTAGCCAGGCCGAACAGGAACGGAATCAAGGTGGCGACCTGCGCCAGGACCACGGCCAGCATGATCCGGCCCTTCGGGGTTTCCCGCGGGATATAGCGCGACCAGTCACCCAGGAACGCCCCGAAGGAGATCGGGTTGCTCATGGCCACCAGCGCGGCGCCGATAAAGGCCGCCCAGAAACCGCTCTGGCCCATCGCGACGGTGCCGGCGAATTGGCTGTCGAAGGTTGGCGCGAACGCGAAGATGCCCAGCAGGAACAGCAGGCTCGCCGCCCACACGGCAATGCGGTTGACCCACAGCATGAAGCGAAAGCCGTAGATGCACACCGTCAGCACGAGAACAGCGAATACGCCGTAGGCCAGGCCCAGGGTCAGGTCGGTTTCCGGCAGGCCGATCAGGCGTTTCGCACCGCCGACCAGGGCATCACCGGAACTCCACACCGACAGTGAGAAGAACGCAATCGCGGTCAGCAATGACAAAAACGAACCGACAATTCGCCCATGCACGCCAAAGTGCGCGCCGGAAGACACGGCGTTATTGGTGCCATTGATCGGCCCGAACAGGCCCATGGGCGCCAAAATCACGGCCCCCACCAGCACGCCCAGCACAATCGCCCAGACCCCAGCCTGGAACGACAAGCCGAACAACACCGGAAAGGAACCCAGCACGGCGGTGGCAAAGGTATTGGCACCGCCGAAGATCAGGCGAAACAGATCCTTGGGCCCCGCGGTACGTTCGTGGTCCGGGATCTGTTCGACCCCGTTGGTTTCTATTTTGCGAATACTGTTGTCGTTGTTTTTATTATTCATGATCAGCTCCGATCACATTGGCTAAGGGGGCGGCAGCCCTTCCGGCATAGCGGACAAATGTTCGTGACAGGCCAGCCATAGGCCTTCTTGTTGTTCTGCGCGCAGCCCTTGCCGTTTGAAGACAATGGTCTCGCGTTCCTGGCTAAAAAATTGCTCCCCGTTCATGCGCAGCTCGGTGGCCACGTCATGCATGAAAATCGCCACGTCGCCTTGCAGGCTGACAAAGGCGTTGCTCGAGGTGCAGGACAGCACTTCGAATCCCTCGTCCCGCCGCCAACTGTCCCACAACGCCTGGTAGGCATCGCGACTGAGCAGCGGCTGGGGGAGGGTGTAGAACACGAAGCTGGCATCGGCGCTGAACGCGCCGAAGTAAGCCTCGCGATCATTGCGCGCGAAGGCTGACACCAAGTCGGCCGCAGCTTTCAACACCTCATGGGCGCTCATCAGCGATGGGCCACGCCGGGCAGTACGCAGAGCATTTCGTACAGCAGGTTGGCGCCCAGCAGCGAGGTGTTGCCGGTGGTGTCGTAGGGCGGCGAAACCTCGACCAGATCGCAACCAATCAGGTCGAGGCCCTGGCAACCACGGATGATCTCGATTGCCTGGATCGTGGTCAGCCCACCAATTTCTGGGGTGCCGGTGCCAGGTGCCCAGGCTGGGTCGATACCGTCGATGTCGAAACTCAGGTACACCGGGCCGCCACCGACTTTTTCGCGTACTTCGGCCATCAACGGTGCGAGGGAGTGGTGCCAGCATTCTTCGGCCTGGACCACCCGGAAGCCCTGCTTGCGGCTCCAGTTGAAGTCTTCGGCGGTGTAGCCCTGGGCACGCAGGCCGATCTGCACCACACGGTCACAATCGAGCAGGCCTTCTTCCACCGCGCGGCGGAAGGTGGTGCCGTGGGCGATTTTCTCGCCGAACATGTGGTCATTGACGTCAGCGTGGGCATCGATGTGCACCAGCCCGACCTTGCCGTGTTTCTTGTGGATCGCCCGCAGGATCGGCAGGGTGATGGTGTGGTCGCCACCCAGGGTCATGGGGATCACGTTGTGTTCGAGGATTTCGTCGTAGGCTTCTTCGATGATGCGCACGGCGTCGAGCAGGTTGAAGGTGTTGATCGCCACGTCGCCGATGTCGGCCACCGACAACGAATCGAACGGTGCGGCGCCGGTGGCCATGTTGTAAGGACGGATCATCACCGATTCGGCGCGGATTTCACGCGGCCCGAAGCGGGTGCCGGCGCGCAACGACGTGCCGATGTCCAGCGGTACGCCGATAAACGCGGCGTCCAGGCCCTTGGCCGACTGTAGATGGGGTAGTCGCATCATGGTGGCGATGCCGGCGAAGCGCGGCATTTCGTTGCCGCCCAGTGGTTGGTGGAAAATCTTGTCCACAGGATTGCCTCAGCGTTGTTTTGTTTATTAGGGGTCGATTCTGCGAAAAGCCAGGGGAGGGAAGAATCGCCAGGGGCAAATACTTAGTTCAGATTTTTCTAAACTAATGGCTGAGGTAGACTCTGACGATTCTTGTAGGCGCGAGATTGCTCCTACAGTTACCGCGTTTTTGGAGGCCCGATGGCCAACGCCTTGCCCGACCTGAAACTCCTGCGCATCTTCGTCAGCGTCGTGCGCCACCAGGGGTTCGCCAATGCCCAGCACGAACTCAACCTGTCCACCTCGGCCATCAGCACCTATATGAGCCAGTTGGAATCGGCGTTGGGCCTGGTGCTGTGTCATCGCGGCCGGGGCGGGTTCAGCCTGACCAGCAAGGGCGAGCTGTTCCACCAGGAAACCCTGCGCCTGCTCGGCGAACTGGAAGGCTTCGAGCAATACGCCGCCGCATTGAAGGGTGAGTTGCGCGGTACCCTCAAGCTCGGCGTGCTCGACTCTACCGTCAGCGACAAGGCCCTGCCGTTCGCCGAAGTCATCGGCGCCTATAGCCTGGAACACCCGGCGGTGCATTTGCATTTGTCGGTGATGAGCCCGTACGAACTGCAACTGGGCGTGCAGGACAATCGCCTCGACCTGGCCATCGGTGCCTTCTCCAATCGCATGAGCGGGCTGGTCTACATGCCGCTGTACCGCGAGCAACACTGGCTGTATTGCAGCACTCGCCACCCACTGTTCAACGAGCGGCGTATCCCCGAACAAGTGATTACCCAGCAACGCATGGTCGGGCGCGGCTACTGGAGCCAGGCGGAACTGGCGCGCCATGGTTTCAAGCACAGCGCCGCCACGGTGGAAAGTATGGAGGCACAGTTGATCCTGGTGCTGTCCGGCGCCTATATCGGCTACCTGCCCGAGCACTACGCCCAGGCCTGGGCTGACAAGGGTGACCTGCGCGTATTGCTGCCGGCGACCTTCGGCTACCAGGCGCCGTTCTCGATGATCATGCGCCGTGGCCGCAGTCGCGAACCGCTGATCCAGACCTTCCGCGATTTACTCAAAGCCCAGCTCAACCAGGCCTGAAGAACCATGTCCCGACCCCAATGTTCCCGCTGTCACAGGCCCGCTGCCCATTGCCTGTGCGCGCTGATCCCCCGCCTCGACAGCCGTACCCGTGTGTTGCTGTTGCAGCATCCGAGCGAGGTCAACCATGCGCTCAATACCGCGCGGCTGGCGGCGTTGGGTTTGAACAATGCGCAACTGGTGGTGGGGGAGGTCTTTGATGATCTGCCGACGCTATTGAACCCGCCAGGCTATCAGGCGCGGCTGTTGTTCCCCGCCGACGACGCCCAGCCGCTGCAAGCCTATGCGCCCGACGATCAGCCGCTGTTGCTGGTGGTGCCCGATGGCACCTGGCGCAAGGCGCGCAAACTGCTGCACCTCAACCCTTTATTGGCGGCGTTGCCCCGGGTGGCCCTGGCCGAGGGTGGCGTGTCGCGTTATCGGCTGCGCAAGGCGCCGGGGCCGGGGGCATTGTCGACGGTCGAAGCGATCGTGCAGGCGTTGCAGGTGCTGGAGGCGCCGGTTTCGTTTGAGCCGTTGCTCAAGCCGTTTGATGCATTGATCGAAGGGCAGATTGCGGCGATGGGAGAGGAGGTCTTTCAGAAAAATCATGGTGACGGGCATTTGGGCTAGGCGGGTTATCGAGGTGCGGCTATCGGGGGCAAGCCCCCTCCCACAGTTGACGGAGTTCCTGCATGAGAATGCGGTCCAGTGTGGCAGGGGGCTTGCCCCCGATTGCGTCCGCCCAGCCGCCACCTCCCTCGCTTATTCCTATAAGCCATAAGCACCACACTTTGCGTGATATGGCGCGCCTGGCTTTCCCGGTATGATGTTCGCCCCCGCAGTCTGGATTGCGAATACGCCATGACCTTGCAGTACCCTACAATCGCCGATTGCGTCGGCAATACGCCCCTGGTCCGCTTGCAACGCATGGCGGGTGAAACCAGCAATACCCTGTTGCTCAAGCTCGAAGGGAACAACCCGGCTGGTTCGGTCAAGGACCGCCCGGCGTTGTCGATGATCACTCGCGCCGAGCTGCGCGGGCAGATCAAGCCGGGCGATACCCTGATCGAAGCCACCTCGGGTAACACCGGGATTGCCCTGGCCATGGCCGCGGCGATCAAGGGCTACAAAATGGTGCTGATCATGCCCGACAACGGCAGCGCCGAGCGCAAGGCGGCGATGACCGCCTATGGCGCCGAGCTGGTGCTGGTCACCCAGGAAGGAGGCATGGAAGGTGCCCGCGACCTTGCCGAGCGCATGGCCGCCGAAGGCCGTGGCCAGGTACTGGACCAGTTCGCCAACGGTGATAACCCCGAAGCGCACTACACCACCACCGGCCCGGAAATCTGGCGCCAGACCCAAGGCACGATTACCCATTTCGTCAGCTCCATGGGCACTACCGGCACCATCATGGGCAACTCGCGCTACCTCAAGGAGCAGAATCCTGCGATCCAGATCATCGGCCTGCAACCGATGGAAGGCGCGGCGATCCCCGGTATCCGGCGCTGGCCCGAGGAGTATCTGCCGAAGATCTACAACGCCTCGCGGGTGGATCGCATCATCGACATGGCCCAGCGTGAAGCCGAAGACACCACCCGTCGCCTGGCCCGTGAAGAAGGTATCTTCTGCGGCGTGTCGTCCGGTGGGGCCGTGGCCGGCATGCTGCGCCTGTCCAAGGAAGTGGAAAACGCGGTGATCGTCGCGATCATCTGTGACCGAGGTGACCGTTACTTGTCGACCGGCATTTTCGACGAACCCAACTGATGGCCAAGCACGAGAGAGGCCTGCGCTTCCAACCGACGGGCGGCAGCCGGGCCCCGCAGATTCCTGTAGGCAAGAAGCAGCGCCTGACCATCGATCGCCTGGCCAATGATGGCCGTGGCATCGTGTTCTTTGAGGGGCGCACCTGGTTCGTCAACGGCGCGTTGGCCGGCGAAGAGGTGGAAGCGCGGGTGCTGGGCGCCCACGGTAAGGTGGTCGAGGCGCGTACCGAGCGGGTGTTCAAGGCCAGCGAATTACGCCGCCCGGCACCGTGCGCGCACTTTGGCCGCTGCGGCGGTTGCAGCGTGCAGCACTTGCCCCATGACGAACAACTCGCCCTGAAACAGCGCATGCTCGCCGAGCAACTGTCCCGTGTGGCCGGTGTCGAACCGCAAGAATGGGCCGCACCGTTGAGCGGGCCGGAGTTTGGCTATCGGCGTCGCGCCCGAGTGGCCGTGCGTTGGGATGCCAAGGCCAGGAAACTGGAAGTCGGTTTCCGCGCCGTGGCCAGCCAGGACATTGTCGCCATCGACGATTGCCCGGTGCTGGTACAGGCCTTGCAACCGATCATGCAGCGTCTGCCGAACATGCTGCGTCGCTTGAGCAAGCCTCAGGCATTGGGGCATGTGGAGGTGTTCAGCGGGTCGTCCAGCGCCGTGTTGCTGCGGCATATGGCGCCGTTGTCGGATGCGGACCTGCTGATCCTGAAAGAATTTTGTAACTTCCATGAAGCCCAGTTGTGGCTGCATGGCGAAGGCCAGCCGGAGCCTGTCGAGCCTGATCAGTCGCTGGGTTTTCGATTGGACGCATGGGACTTGGAGTTGGCGTACCGACCAGGGGATTTTGTCCAGGTCAACGCCGGGGTCAACGAGGCGATGGTTGCCCAGGCCCTGAACTGGCTGGCACCACAACCCGATGAGCGGGTGCTGGACCTGTTTTGCGGCCTGGGCAACTTCGCCCTGCCGCTGGCGAAACAGGTGCGCGAAGTGGTGGCGGTGGAAGGCGTGCAGGCCATGGTGGACCGGGCTGCACGGAACGCCATCAGCAACAATTTGCATAATGTGCAGTTTTTTCAGGCCGATTTGTCCCAGCCTTTGAATGACGTGGAATGGGCCAAACAGGGCTTTTCTGCGGTACTCTTGGACCCACCCCGCGATGGTGCCCTGGAGGTTGTGCGCAAGCTCGCCACCCTGGGGGCCAAGCGCCTGGTGTATGTGTCCTGTAACCCGGCGACGCTGGCGCGGGACACGGTTGAGCTGGTCAAGCAAGGCTACCGGCTAAAACGTGCCGGGATCCTCGACATGTTTCCGCAGACAGCGCATGTCGAGGCCATGGCGTTATTTGAAGCGGGCTAGGATGCCCGTTTAATCCGACTGGCCTGCGATCTCCAAGGCCTATGACCTGCCACGGAGTTCGCAGTAAAAAGGTCGGCGATGATTCTGGCGCATCGAAGGTGCGTCGTAGGGAAGGTAAGCAAGATGGTACAGGTGAGAGCACACCAGCCGATCAACACCGACGGCAGTATCAATCTCGAGGCATGGCTGGATCATGCCGTCAGTGTCGACCCGGCACTGGACCGTGAAGCCTTGAAAGCAGCCTGCGAGTTCGCTCGTGAGTCTGAACAGCAAGACAATGCGGCCAAGAACCTGTGGGCGGAGGGCACTTCCAGCTTTCGTACCGGGTTGGAAATCGCTGAGATCCTCGCCGATCTCAAGCTGGACCAGGATTCGCTGATCGCCGCCGTGCTCTATCGCGGCGTGCGTGAAGGGCACATCCCGTTGGCTACCGTTGGCCAGCGCTTTGGTTCGGTGGTGGCCAAGCTGATCGACGGCGTGCTGCGCATGGCCGCCATCAGTGCCAGCCTCAGCCCGCGCCAATCGATGGTGCTGGGCACCCAGGGCCAGGTGGAAAACCTGCGCAAGATGCTGGTGGCGATGGTCGACGACGTGCGTGTCGCGCTGATCAAGCTGGCCGAACGTACCTGCGCGATCCGTGCGGTGAAGACCGCTGATGACGAGAAGCGCAACCGCGTCGCCCGCGAAGTCTTCGACATCTACGCGCCCCTGGCCCACCGCCTGGGTATCGGCCATATCAAGTGGGAGCTGGAGGATTTGTCCTTTCGCTACCTTGAGCCCGACCAATACAAACAAATTGCTACCCTGCTGCATGAGCGGCGGCTCGACCGTGAGCGCTTCATCACCGACGTGATGGGCCAATTGCGGGCCGAGTTGCAGGCCACGGGTGTGGATGCCGACATCAGTGGCCGCGCCAAGCATATCTATTCGATCTGGCGCAAAATGCAGCGCAAGGGCCTGGCCTTCAGCCAGATCTACGATGTGCGTGCAGTGCGCGTGCTGGTGCCGGAAATGCGCGATTGCTACACCGCGCTGGGGATCGTCCACACCCTGTGGCGGCACATCCCCAAGGAATTCGACGACTACATCGCCAACCCCAAGGAAAACGGTTATCGCTCGCTGCATACGGCGGTGATTGGCCCCGAGGGCAAGGTGCTGGAAGTGCAGATCCGCACCCACGCCATGCACGAAGAGGCAGAGCTGGGTGTGTGCGCGCATTGGCGCTACAAGGGCACCGACGTCAAGGCCGGGTCCAACCAGTACGAGGAGAAAATCTCCTGGCTGCGCCAAGTGCTGGAGTGGCACGAAGAACTCGGCGATATCGGCGGCCTGGCCGAACAGCTGCGCGTGGATATCGAGCCGGACCGGGTCTATATCTTCACCCCCGACGGCCACGCCATTGACTTGCCCAAAGGCGCCACGCCGCTGGACTTTGCCTACCGCGTACACACCGAAATCGGCCACAACTGCCGTGGCGCCAAGATCAACGGGCGCATCGTACCGCTCAACTACAGCCTGCAGACCGGTGAACAGGTCGAGATCATCACCAGCAAGCACGGTACGCCGAGCCGCGACTGGCTGAACCCGAACCTGGGCTACATCACCACGTCGCGGGCGCGGGCGAAGATCGTCCACTGGTTCAAATTGCAGGCGCGCGACCAGAACGTCGCCGCCGGCAAGACCCTGCTCGAACGTGAATTGGCGCGCCTCGGCCTGCCCCAGGTGGACTTCGACAAGCTGGCCGAGAAGGCCAACATGAAGGTCGCCGAAGACATGTTCGCCGCCCTCGGTGCTGGCGACCTGCGCCTGGCGCAACTGGTCAACCTGGCCCAGCAGTTGGTGGAGCCGGAGCGTGGCAACGAGCAACTGGAGCTCATCCCGCGCAAGGCCACCGGCTACAAGCCTGGCAAACGTGGCGATATCCAGATCCAGGGCGTGGGCAACCTGCTGACGCAAATTGCCGGTTGCTGCCAGCCTCTGCCGGGCGACGCCATCGTCGGCTACATCACCCAGGGCCGTGGCGTGAGCATTCACCGCCAGGACTGCGCCTCGGTGCTGCAACTGGGCGGGCGCGAGCCGGAGCGGATTATCCAGGTCAGTTGGGGCCCGGTGCCGGTGCTCACCTACCCGGTGGACATCATCATCCGCGCCTACGACCGTTCCGGTTTGCTGCGTGACGTCTCGCAAGTGCTGCTCAACGAGCGGATCAACGTGCTGGCGGTCAACACCCGCTCGAATAAAGAGGACAACACGGCGTTGATGTCCCTGACCATCGAGATCCCGGGGCTGGACGCGTTGGGGCGGTTGCTGGGGCGGATTTCCCAGTTGCCGAACATCATTGAGACGCGGCGCAACCGTACCCCATGAACGTCTGGATGAACACAGTCTGAAATGTGGGAGGGGGCTTGCCCCCGAAAGCGGAGTGTCAGGTACCAGATTCTTGGTTGACCCACCGCAATCGGGGGCAAGCCCCCTCCCACATTTGATCGGCGGTGTTCATACCTGATCGGAAATAGAATGATGTATTCACTTGAAGACCTGCTGCACCTGATGAGCCGCCTGCGAGACCCGCAATACGGGTGCCCGTGGGATATCAAGCAAACCTACGCCACCATTGTCCCGCACACCCTGGAAGAGGCCTACGAAGTGGCCGACGCCATCGAGCGCGGCGATTTCGATCATCTGCAAGGTGAGTTGGGCGACCTGTTGTTCCAGGTGGTGTATTACAGCCAACTGGCGCGGGAAGAGGGGCGCTTCGAATTTGCCGGGGTGATCGACAGCATCACGCGCAAGCTGATTCGCCGTCATCCCCATGTGTTCCCGACCGGCGATCTGTATGAGCCACTGGATATTCCTCAACTGAGCGAAGAACAGGTAAAGGAACGCTGGGAGCAGATCAAGGCCGAGGAGCGTGCGGAAAAATCCGACGCGCCAGAGCAACTGTCCTTGCTCGACGATGTGCCGACGGCCTTGCCGTCCTTGTCCCGTGCCGCCAAATTGCAGAAGCGCGCCAGCCAGGTCGGTTTCGACTGGCCGGCGGCCTTGCCGGTGGTGGATAACGTGCGCGAAGAGTTGGACGAAGTGCTCGAAGCCATGGCCGATAACGATCCGGTGGCCATCGCCGATGAAGTCGGTGACCTGCTGTTTGCGGCGGTCAACCTGGCTCGTCACCTCAAGGTCGACCCGGAAACCGCCTTGCGCGGCGCCAATGCCAAATTCGAGCGACGTTTCCGATTTATCGAACAGGCATTGCGCGATACGCGCCAATCCATGGAAGATTGCACCCTCGAAGAGTTGGACGCCCTGTGGGGCGAAGCCAAACGCCAGGAAAAGAACGTGTCCAGCTGCGGTTGAGCAGTTGCCTAAGTGAGTAAGCACCATGAGCCTTTCCCTTCGCGACCAGTTGCTTAAAGCAGGTCTGGTCAACCAAAAGCAGGCCAAGCAGGTCGGCAAAGAGAAACAGAAACAGCAGCGCCTGGTCCACAAGGGGCAGGCCGAGGCCGATGACACCCAGGCGCGCCTGGCCCAGGAAGCGATGGCCGAGAAGGTCAAGCGTGACCAGGAGTTGAACCGTCAGCAACAGGAAAAAGCCGAGGCCAAGGCCCGTACGGCCCAGGTCAAGCAACTGATCGAGACCTCGCGCCTGCCCAAGCTGACCACCGAGGACTACTACAACTTCGTGGATGACAAGAAGGTCAAGCGCCTGTCGGTCAATACGTTGATGCGCAACAAGCTGAGCAACGGCTCCCTGGCGATCGTGCATCACGGTGGCGGCTATGAGGTGATCCCGCGCGAAGCGGCGCTGAAGATCCAGGAGCGCGCACCGGAGCGTATTGTGCAGCTCAATATCCTCACCGAAAGCCAGGTGCCGGACGAGGACGATCCGTATGCGGCCTATCAGATTCCTGATGATCTGATGTGGTAAGGCTGTAAAACAACAAACCCCGCTCAAAAGGCGGGGTTTGTGTTTTAGCGCGCAGCGTCAGGTGGTTACCAATCCACGGCGTAACTCATGCTGAAGGTGCGACCCTCGGCATTCGGGTAAGGCGCGCGGGCGTTGGCCTGGGCGAACATGTTCTGGTAGTTGCGGTTGCTGAGGTTGTACACCGCACCTTCCAGGCGACCCACCGGCAGTCTCACGGAACCCAGCAGGTCGACCAGCGTGTAGCCTTGGATATCGCGGCCGTTGTTGTCTTTGAACGCCGCGTCGTAGTCGGCCAGGCGCATGCCTTGCAAGCGCACGCTGTAGTCGCCGCGGTCATAGCCAACAAAGGCCGTCGTCTTGGCGGGGGCAATACGTGTCGCCGGCAAGTCGATCCATTGTCCGTTCTGGCGGGTTTCGCCTTTGGCGTAAGCGTAAGTCCCACCCACCGACCATTGATCGGTGACGTTGTACGTCAGGCTGGTTTCGATGCCGCGCACGCGCTCTTTCTGGTTCACCAGGCGCAACACACGATCATTGGCATCGTAGAACTGAGTGACATCCGAGGTGTTTTCATACGCGGTGACGTTCGCCAACCACTTGTCCCAATTCCCACGCCAGCCCAGCTCGTAGCTGTCGACCTTCAGGGCCTGGGCATTCAGTTTTTGAATGTCGTAAGTGCTGCTGACGTCGCGCAGGAAGCGCTGGATGTCCGGCAGGGAAAAGCCCTGGCTGAAGTTGACGAATACATCCTGGTTTTCGCTCAGGTGGTACACCGCCCCGAGGTTGTAGAGGGTGTCATCGTATTTGAGGGTGCCCCCTGGCAGTGTCGCGCGATTACCGGTCTGGACGATTTCGCCGTATGCAATGCTGTCGGCAATGTCGCTTTCGATCCACTCGCGACGTACACCGCCACGCAGGGTCCAGTCATCGATGTCGTAGGACAGTTGGCCAAAAATAGCTTTGGTGGTGGTCTGGATGTCCGGCCCCAGTTCGAACGTGGTACCGGTCTTGGTGTAGGTGAGGCCGTTGACCCGGTACTGGTCCCCACGCTGACGTGAGGTTTCATGATCATAATCGGCACCCCACACCAGGTTGCCGGTCGCCGTGCCAATGTCCGGCATTGGCGTGTCGATGGCCGCTCGCAGGCCGTAAACATCTTGCACGCTGTTGTTGTCGGACACGCCCGCGCGGCCCCTGGACAGGTCAGGGAAGAACAGCGCGTCGGCACGCCGCCAATAACTTTCGACCTGCAGGCTTTGGCCGTAGAAATCCTGATCGGCGTAATTGAGGTTTACTGCCTGGTTGTGGGTGAACGGTTGATCGTCCAGGTCCAGGCCTTTTACCGCGACTGCGGTGTTGGTGACGCGTGGATTCTTGGTGTAACGCGTGTCTTGTTCGTCCTTGTAGTCTTGCAGGGACAGCGTGATTTTCTTGTCGTCATCCAGCTCGTAGCCGAAGCGACCTTGCAGGTCGTAGGTGTCGGTGTCCATGTTGCTGCCCTGGGACGTGTCCTGGGGAATGCGCTTGCCGTTACCGTCGAACTGGTCGTTGCGTTGCACAGCGTTGGCCGAGAGATACCAATCCACCGGGCCACTGCGGCCCGTGGCGCTTTGGAACGCTTCGTAGGAGAAACCTTTATGGCTGAAGTTGTTGCCGGTGGTCATGCCGATCTTGCTGCTCAACGCCAGCTCTTCACCTTTGTTGCGCTTGGTGATGATGTTGATGATGCCGCCTGACGCGCCCGCACCGTAGACACTGCTGGCACCGGAAATGACTTCGATACGCTCGATGCTTTCCGGCGCGACGCTGTTGAGCTGGCGGAAGTTGTCACGTGTGGCGTTCTGGGATACCCCGTCGATCAGGATCAGGGTATTGCGCCCACGAAGCGTCTGGCCGAAGTTGCTCATGCCGCCGCTGGAGGGGGCGATGCCTGGTACCAGTTGCCCGAGGATGTCTGCAACCCGGCGACCGGCACCCGCTTGCTGGCGGATCTGCTCTTCGCTGATCACCTGCACCGAGCCTGGAATCGCCGCGATGCTGGTTTCACTGCGGGTGGCCGACACGACCGTGGCCTGCAGTTGCAGGTTGGTGGGTGCGGCTTGCGTACCTTCGCTCTCATCGGCCCAGGCGGGCACGCTTATCGACCCCAGAAGCGGCAGCAGAACTGCCAGTTGTGATTTGTTCATGACCTTGCCTTTCAGTTGTTAGAAGTATTGACAGAAAAACCGGATGTCTCGGGTGTTCGGGTGAACGAACGAATCGCGCGGATGCCCAGGGCGGCCAAGGCGTACGTGAGTGCCACCAGCCAGAAGCTGTGCGCCAGCCCCACGATGCCCATGCCGATACCGCCGATCAGCGCGCCACACAGCGCACCGGCTTTGGCGGCGCTGTTGCCCAGGCCCAGGGCAAAGCCCTGCTGGCTGGGCGCAACGGTGTTGGCGATCAATGTGTAGGCGACTGGCAGCAATGCACCCTGCCAAACGCCCCACAGGAGCCGGCTGGCGAGGAATCCCAGCCATTCGCTGGCCAGTGCCGTAAACGCCAGCGTCAAGGCACAGGACCACGTGACCCACTCGATGATGCGCAGCGTGTGCGCCGGTTGATGGCGGTCGAACAGGCGCCCCCATAACGGTGCGGACAGCGCCAGGGTCAGTGCGCTGGCGGCATAGCTGGCACCGATCAGCCACGCAGGAGCGTGTAGCACGTCGGCGACGTACAAGGCGTAAAACGGCTGGGGCATCATCTTGGCCGCCTGGATCAACACGATGATTCCCAGCATCGCACCGAGCCAGCCTTTGGGCAGCGCGGTCGGCGTTGCGCTGCGTGTTGGTCGTGATCGTGGTGCGTCGGTGGGCAAGAACAGGCTGATCACCGCGCACAACACGCACACCGCCGTGGCGCTGTAGCACAGCAGTGCAAAGCCCGAGACATCCATCAACCAGCCGCCCAACACCGGTCCGGCCAGCGAGCCCACGGCAGTCGCCGATTGCAGTCGAGCCAGAATGTGCCCGCGCCCGCCGTCGCCGCAGCAGGCCAGTGCATAGGCTTGCGCCGCGGCGATAAAACCGGCCAGTGCCCCTTGCGCGACCCTGATTGCCACGAGCAGCCAAGGATCGAAGGTCACGGCGGCCAGGCCCTGGCACACCGCCAACGCCAGCAACGCCCGGATGATCATTGGCTTGTGCCCGGTGCGGTCACCCAGTCGCCCCCACATGGGGGTCAGGATCATCGCCGCCATCATCGGCCCTGCGTACACCAGCGAGGACAGCAGGCCGGTGTATTGGGCATTGGCGACGCCGAGCAGCTTCTGGATTTGCAGCGGCCAGAAAGGTCCACTCATTTCCATGGCGCCCATCGACACCAACTGAATCACTACCAGCAGCCGCAGTGCGGTGTTGTTAGCCGGCATTGGCGGCGGTGCTCAGCGGGTTCGGCAAACGCCCGACGATATCGGCATGGCTCTCCAGCAGACGCATGCGCATGAACGACTTGGCTGGCCAGTCCTGCTCCAGCAACGCTTTGCGCTCGGTCTCCCAGCGCTGTGGTTCGACCTCGTTGCGCAAGTCGTCGAAGCACTGGCTGACCTGTGTCGACAGTTCGTTCCAGAGCAGCACTTCGGGCACGTCGAAGTGGCGTGCGCTGAGCAACACGAGTTCGCCCAGGTGGCACATGAATACGGTGTGCAGCAGTTTGTCGCGCACGAACCCGGCATCGTCGTACAGGGTCATTTTGGGATCGTGCAGTTCGATGTCCAGGCCATGGGCGTGCAAGGCCTTGCGGTCGATCCGGATATCACCGAAATCACGCAAGAGCAGGCGGCTCAACTGCCCGTCAGCGGCCATGACCATGAAGGAGTTCTGCTGATGAGCTTCGAAGGCCACGCCATAACGTAAATACATGCCCAGCAGTGCCGGTACGGCAATCGCGGCGTAGTCCCGAAAGAACGCGAGCAGGGCAGCTGTGTCGTCCTTGCCTTGGCTCAGTCGCACCCATTGGCGCAGCAGCGGCTGCCCGTGCTGGTCGATCACGAACAGGCTGCCGACCGGCACGGCCATTTCACCCGGTTGGAGCAGGCTCTGGGGGGCGTCACGGTACAGTACGGCCAGGTGGCGGGAGTGTTCATCATTGGCCGGTTGCGGCTTGAAATGCACGCCGATCCGCTCGGGGACGATGCTGAGGATCTGCTGGATCGAAGGCTCGCGCTCGAGGATCGCCAGCAGCAGGTGGCTGATCCGCGGGCCCATGCGCGCCGAACGTGGCGAAACAGTGCGCTGCACACTGGTCAGGCGCAGTGAAACCGGGAGTTTCACCATCGGTGCATCACACCGGCCTTCAGGCAGCACGGTCCTGAACGACATGGTCGGGTGGGCGGTGAACGCAACGATATCGGTCAGCACCAACAACCGGTCTCCAATTTCGTTGGCGAACAATTGCGGTAACTCTTGGCGGGCCTGCCAAGGGTGAGCCGGCAACGGCAGATAATCGCCAGCCTCAAGGCCTTGAGCGGTCAACTGCGCCGTCAGCTGCCGGGCGGCCTGGGGGAAATGATGTTGCCACCATTGCCAGTAATCCGCGGTGCCCGCCAGCCTTTCCACATGGGCGAATTGGCGATGCAGGGCGCACAGGAACACCGGAAAACGGGCTTCGAATTCCGGTGAGAAATCGATGACCATGTGGGTATTCAAACCCAGTTTGGTCTTGTAATTGGGGTGCCAGGGATGGCCCAGCGTGCCCCATTGCTCAAGCGTAGAGGTCGGATTGGTCACACTGGGGTCATGCTTGAGGTGGCTCAAAAGGTTGCTTTGGTGCATCGGGTCCATTGCCGCATGGAGCTTGAGTGTCCATTGCTCATGAAAGGCGAGGCACAGCGTATCGTTGACAAAGCTGTCGTCGATTTCGGTGTTGAGGCGGCCCAGGACGTCCGGGTCGGCAGGTGATTCGAGACTGCTGTTGAGCAGCGTCAGTAGCTGCGACGGGAACTGAATATTCAGGTCAGGATGATCATCACGCAGCAGGGTGACCCGGCCACGCACGTCCCAGCTGGCCATGCGGCCGGGGAGCAGGTGATCGAAACGCAGGCGGCTCTGGTCAGGCAGCGCGAGCCAGCAGTGTCCGTGTTCGTCATAGGTGCGGGTGCTGGGGGCCAGCAGGCCTTCACGAAACAGTGCTTGGATCAAACGTTGAAAGCTACGCTCGGCGGCGGGGGCCAGGGCGCTGATCAGAGCGTCGAGGGTGATGTTGTTAGCCTGAAATTGCGGGGTAGCAAGTGCTTCGCTCCAACGTTCAAGCAACAATTGTTCTGGGGTACGGCTGTGTCCGCGCATCAAGTGGAGTTCCCTATCCGTGAGCCTGAGTGAAAAGCGGCTGAATGGTATCGAGAACTATTACCAATTGTCTATTTATTGTTACTTTTTTGCTGAAAGGTTTATTCAGAGGCTCGGGGGGAGAGGTGGGGCGCGAACGATTCGGGTGGTCAAAAGCACGGCAAGGGGCGTCGAGGCCTGTGTAAAGGGCTGCTTCAACGTTGTGATAGGGGTGTGCGGGAGGTGGGCTGGGGCGGCGTGAAATATGTATTTTTCAATACAGTTGTCGAGGCTGAGGCAAAGACGGTCACGATTAAAAACGGCAAACCCCGCTCAATGGCGGGGTCTGTCGTGTGTAGACGGCCTGGCTGCGTGGGCCGGCGCCTACTTGATTTCAGTGTTTCAGGAGCTCTGGGCCTGGCGTTTCATTTCAAGCGATTCGAGCTCGTTTTTATAGTTATGAGCGTCGCTCTCGTTGTGAAACATGCCGACCAGCAGGTCTTGTTGGTGGACATCCCAGATGTGAATCCCATGGCCCAGCGCTTCGTGGGACATATGTTCGTCGTCGCGTTCAGTCACTTTTACAGTCATCTGCTTGCTCCAATCTCTGGTTGATCTGCGGCAAGTCGTCGCAGGCCTTTGTTATATGTTTTGTTAGCTTGCTAAGTAAACTGATTTTCCCTGCAACAATTAATTGCAGGAAACGCAACAATCCAGCAGGCCCCGTAAACCGCGACATTGCGTCGCAGGGCGCTGGGTTTTATGACAAAAGTTTCATGTCTGGGTCAGGCTTTGACTGCTTTATTGACCCAGCCGCCCGCCATCGGGTGTAGCCCCCTCCCACATTTGGAATGCGTTCCCAGTGGGGGAGGGCGCTTGCCCCCGATGGCGATAGCGGCCCGGCGTGAAAAGCCAGGCGAAAAAAAGCCCCGCATCAGCGAGGCTCCTTTATTGAACATCAGCTCATCAGCTGCCTTTGACAGACTTGCCGTCAACGGTGCCATCTTGCAGCATGATGTTGTATTCCTTGCCGTCGGTTTCCACCTGGCGCAGGGCGACCAGAAGGCCGCCCCAGTCCTTGGCGAACCACATCTGGGTGATGCGCTTGCTTTGGGTCGGGTCACGCACTCGCTCGACCTTGATCGCGTCGATGGAGCCGGCTTTGGTCTGGACTTTTTCCGGGCCGATCACGCGGAAGTCGTAGGTGTCGACATCGGTGCCTTCAACCACGTTGTAGCTCATGCTTTTCTTGCCGGCAGCGACATCCCGCTGCAGGGCCAACTGGTAGGTCGACTTATCAAGCATGCCGCTTTGCAGGGGCACGTTGACCGGGTCCTTGTTTTCAAAACCGGTGACTTTCTTGGTCGTCTGGTCGAAGTCCAGGTTGATCTTCTTCGCCCTGCCCAAGCCACCCCGTTCGAAGGTGTAGCTCTTGGGTTGCAGGGTGTCCTTGTCAAACAGGATCACGCTGGTCTCGGTCAGGCTGGCGATCATCATGGACGCCTTGAAGTTCAAGGTCCAGGAGCCGTCGCCGTTCTTGGTCAGGCTGCGTTCGGCCGAACCACTCATGGGCAACTGTTTCCAGTCGGCGGTGTAGCTGGCGGAGAACGGGTGTAGGTCTGCCGCTTGCACGGCGGGCAAGGCGAACAGCGCAAAAGCGAAGAGCAAGGCGCGACGCATAAAATCTCCTAGGTTCGAATCAAGTGGCCGCTGGCCGCAAGTAACTGGCCGTCCAATAATGCACCCTGGTCACCAAGAATCAACCGCCCCTCGGCAAACCAGCGAACAGCCAGCGGGTAAATCCTGTGTTCCTGGGTATGAACCCGTTGCGCAAGCGTCTGCGCCGAGTCGTCAGACTCTACCGGAACCACTGCCTGTACGACCAGAGGCCCGCCATCGAGTTCCTCGGTGACAAAGTGCACGCTGCAGCCATGCTCGCTGTCGCCGGCGTCGAGGGCGCGTTGGTGGGTGTGCATACCTTTGTACTTGGGCAGCAGGGAAGGGTGGATATTCAGCAGGCGCCCCGCGTAGTGCCGCACGAAGTCAGCGCTGAGGATGCGCATGAAGCCGGCAAGGACCACGAGTTCAGGGTTGAAGGTATCGATCAGTTCGATCAAGGCGCTGTCGAAGGCCTCGCGACCTTCGAAAGCCTTGTGATCCAGGGTGCGGGTTTCAATGCCCGCATCCCTGGCGCGTTGCAGGCCGTAGGCGTCGCTGCGGTTGGAGATCACCGCAGCGATGCGCACCGGGCTATCGCCGGTACGCGTGCTGTCGATCAGGGCCTGCAAGTTACTGCCGGTGCCGGAAAGCAGCACCACGACATCACAGGTCTGGGACATCAGTGAGCCTTGAGGTTCTTCAGTTCAACCTGCGCAGCGCCTTCAGGGGCGGTGGCGATCTGGCCGATGACCCAAGGCTGCTCGCCCGCTTCACGCAGAACGTTCAGCGCGGTTTCAACGTGCTCTTGCGCCACGCAGATCACCATGCCGACGCCGCAGTTCAGTACGCGGTGCATTTCGGTTTCATTGACGTTGCCTTTCTCTTGCAGCCAGTCGAAGACCGCCGGACGCTGCCAGCTGGCCACGTCGACAATCGCCTGGGCGCCTTTGGGCAGTACGCGCGGGATGTTGTCCAGCAGGCCGCCACCGGTGATGTGGGCCATGGCCTTGACCGCGCCGGTGTCCTTGATCAGCTTGAGCAGTGGCTTGACGTAGATGCGTGTCGGAGCCATCAGCAGGTCAGTCAGCGGTTTGCCGTCGAGCTGGGTGTTCTCGATGTCGGCGCCGGACACTTCGATGATCTTGCGGATCAGCGAGTAGCCGTTGGAGTGCGGGCCGGACGATGGCAGGGCGAGCAGGGCGTCGCCGGCAGCCACTTTGGAGCCGTCGATGATCTCGGCCTTCTCTACCACGCCAACGCAGAAGCCTGCCAGGTCGTAGTCTTCGCCTTCGTACATGCCCGGCATTTCAGCGGTTTCGCCGCCGACCAGGGAGCAACCCGACAGTTCGCAGCCGGCGCCGATACCGGTCACCACTTGTGCAGCGGTGTCTACGTTCAGCTTGCCAGTGGCATAGTAGTCGAGGAAGAACAGCGGCTCGGCGCCGCACACCACCAGGTCGTTGACGCACATGGCGACCAGGTCGATGCCGATGGTGTCGTGCTTGTTCAGGTTCAGTGCCAGGCGCAGCTTGGTGCCCACGCCGTCAGTGCCGGAGACCAGCACGGGCTGCTTGTAGCCGGCCGGGATCTCGCAGAGGGCGCCAAAACCGCCCAGGCCGCCCATGACTTCGGGGCGCGCAGTGCGCTTGGCGACGCTCTTGATGCGTTCGACCAATGCTTCACCGGCGTCGATGTCTACACCGGCGTCCTTGTAGCTCAGGGAGGGTTGCTTGCTCATGATCCAGGCCTTTAGGGGGG